>ENA-ORXD01000227-ORXD01000227.1-sediment-metagenome-genome-assembly--contig:-NODE-227-length-85074-cov-4.709213_pt1 | contig 85074 bp, 81 predicted proteins | sample MGYA00237862_ERZ511471 | MGnify/ENA metagenome assembly ERZ511471
CGTCGATGCGCTGGAGCGGGACCGGCATGGGCGCGCTTCTCCAGTCGTGCGCCTTCTCTCCCGACGGTCGGCTGCTCGCCACAGCCGGCTACGACGGGACGCTGCGACTCTGGGACACAAACAGTGGGCGTGAGATCGCCTGTCTCGTGCGCGACGAGCATGCCGCCGGAGCGTGCGTCTTCTCGCCCGACGGCGCCGTTCTTGCCGCGGCCGCCGGCGCCGGTGGTTCCGTTACGCTGTGGGACGTGAACGGCCGGGCGCCGATCGCGCTCGTCGAGGACGGCACCTGGGACGTCCATTGCCTGGCCTTCGCCTCGGATGGGACACGCTTGGCCGTGGGTGGCGGCGAACTGGTACGCGTCTGGGATGTGAGCGACCTGTCGCGGCTGGGGCCACCCTCGGACCCTTTCGCGGAGGTGAGCGAGTTCGCGTACTCGCCGGACGGGTCGCGGATCCTCACGACAACCTGGGACACCGTACGAGTGCGGCGCGCGACGAGCGGCGACGAGCTGATCGTCTGCAAGGGCCACGAAGGCGTCGTCCTGAGCTTCGCCTTCTCGCCCGACGGCCGCCGCATCGTCACGGGCGGCATGGACGCAACCGTGCGCGTGTGGGACGCGACCAGCGGCCGCCAGTTGGACATACTCGAGGCGTCACCGGGCATGGGTCACGCGGGGCCGGTGACGTGCTGCGCGTTCTCGCCGGACGGATCCCGCGTCGTCTCCGCCAGTCACGACGAGACGCTGCGTCTCTGGGATCTCGAGCGGCCTTGGTATCGGCTGAGCGGCTGGCTTCCCGTCACCGTCCTCGAGGGTCACGAGATCGGAGCGCAAGCCTGCGCCTGGTCGCCGGACGGCGGGAGTGTCGCTTCCGGCGGCGGCGACGGCACTGTGCGGCTCTGGGATGCAAAGCGCGGCCGGCAGCTGGCCGTCCTCGAGGGGCACACCGATCCGGTGAACGTCTGCGCCTTCTCACCGGACGGGTCGTCGATCGTTTCCTGCGCCGAAGATGGAACCGTGCGGCTCTGGGACGCCCGTCGCGCCAAACCGCTCAGCGTCCTTCGGGGCCATGAGTTCTCCGTCAGGTGGTGCGTCTTCTCGCCCGACGGGTCGCTGATCGTATCGGCGGGAGACGACATGACGGTGCGGGTCTGGGATGCGGCGAGCGGCGCGCAGCTCGGCTTCGCCGTTGTTGAGGCGCGCGTCGCCTGTTGTGCCTTCAAGCCCGGCTCCGCCGCGGTGATCGCCGCCGGCACTCATGCCGGCATGGTGAGCTTCGCGCTCAGCGGTCCGCTCCGGCGTGTTTCGCCGCCTGCCGTTTCGGGTAGTTAGACTTCGTTCGCGCCCCGAAAGGGGCGCGGTAAGTGGGGGGCACCCGTCAGGGCGTCCCCCTCTCTTTTCACCCCCCTCGATCGCTGGATATTGAAGCCCCGCGTCGTCGACCTCTGCGGCGGGACCGCAACGGCGGCACAGAGCGCCCCCGTGTAGACTTGACGCAGTCGGGACGCCGGGCGGTGCGCGCGGCATCCGGCGCGTCATCCCCTGTGTTCGCCTGATGCCTCACGGCGTCTGGCGCTTCTCTTCCGGAGGCGTGGTGCTGAAGACGCTCAACCGGCCTGTACGGCTCATCCCACTCGCGTTCCTCGTTGCCGCCGTCACGGGAACGCTACTGCTGCTCACTCCCTGGGCGCGCGCCGCCGATCAGTCGGTGCCGTTCCTCACGGCGGCGTTCACCGCCGTATCGGCGACGTGTATCACCGGGCTCACTGTTGTCGACACCGCCACCTACTGGAGCGTCTTCGGCCAGGCGGTGATCCTCATTCTCGTGCAGATTGGCGGCTTCGGCATCATGACGCTGGCCACGCTGGCAGCAGTGCTCGTCACCGGCCACATCCGGTTGCGCACATCGCTGGTGGTGCAGACGGAGGCGCACACTCTCAACCTCGGCGCGGTGAAGGGCGTCATCAAGACCGTCGCCATCGTGATGGTGTCGCTCGAGGCGTTTATGGCCGTCGTCCTGGCCGCGCGGTTCCGCTCAAGCTACGACCAAGACCTGGGGACCGCTGTTTGGCACGGCCTGTTTCACGCTGTGTCGGGCTTCAATAACTCGGGATTCACACTTTACAGCGACAGCCTGACGCGCTTTGCGGGTGATGTGACGGTGCTCGTGGTGATGATGGTGCTCATCGTTGCCGGCGGCGTCGGCTTTCCTGTCTTCCATGAGGTGAGCGTTCACTGGCGCCGGCCGCGCGACTGGTCGGTGCACACCCGGGTCACAATGTTGGGCTACTTCGTGCTCCTCGTTTTGGGGGTCGTCGGTGTCGCCGTGCTCGAGTGGAACAACCCCGGCACACTGGGGCCGATGTCACTGGGCGAGAAGCTGCTCAACTCGTGGTTCGGCGGCGTAACGGTACGCACGGCCGGCTTCAACACGTTCGATTACTCGCTGGCGACACAAGAGACTTGGGCGATGTACGACGTGCTGATGTTCATCGGCGGGGGGAGCGCCGGCACCTCCGGCGGTCTGAAGGTCGGCACGTTCGTGGTGCTGGGATACGTACTGTGGTCGGAAGTACGAGGGGAGCACGAGGTGGTGATCGGTCGCCGGTCGCTTCCGGCCGACACGCAGCGGCAGGCCATTGCCGTGGCGCTGCTTGCCGCGGGGGTCGTGGCTCTGGGCACCATGGCGCTCCTCGTCGTCACCGACTTCTCGCTTGACGCAGTCCTGTTTCAAGTGTTGTCGGCCTTCAGCACCACCGGTCTCAGTCCCGGCATCACGCATCTCTTGCCGCCCTCCGGACAAGTCGTGGTCATAGGGTTGATGTTCTTCGGCCGCGTCGGTACCGTCACGATAGCTGCCGCGCTCGCTCTGCGCGCGCGGCACCGCGCATACCGTCTCCCGGAGGAGCGACCGATCATTGGCTAGACATCTCTTCAAGAGGAAGGGCGACGATCTTCCGGTGCTCGTCATCGGCCTGGGCCGCTTTGGCGTCGCGGTGTGCTCGTCGCTCATCCGGCAGGGCCGCGAGGTCCTCGCCGTCGATGTGGAAGCGGGACGAGTTCAGCGCCATTCCGACGACTTCACGCATGTCGTGCTCGCCGACGCGACGGACGAAGACGCGCTCGAACAGCTCGGCGTACAGGAGTTCGAGCATGCCGTAGTGGCAATCGGCAACGACATCGAGGCGAGCGTGTTGTCCACGCTTTCGCTTGCCAAGGCGGAGGTGCCCAACATCTGGACAAGGGCCGTCAGTCGCAGCCACGGCGAGATCCTCAGTAGGGTGGGCGCCCACCGCGTGATCTACCCTGAAACGTCGGTGGGCGAGCAGGTGGCGCACGCGATCGTGGGCGGCATGTCGCAGTACCTGGAGTTCGAGGACGGCTTCGCCATCGCCCGCCTAAGCGCTCCGCGTGAAACGTGGAACAAGACGTTCGATCAGTCCGGCGTGCGCACCAAGTACGGTGTCACCGTTGTCGGCGTGAAGCGCGCCGGAAGGGACTTTATCTACGCTCAGCCGGACACCTTCGTGGAGCCCGGCGATGAGTTCGTCGTTGCGGGCGCTACACGCAAGATAGAGACCTTCTGCGCTCTGACATGCGAGCGGTCGTAGCGACTTAGGCGGCGGCGGTCGGCGAGCGTCTGCCGAGCGAGCTTCGGGCGCCTCACGCAACGCCACTATTCCCCGTCCCAGCGGGAACGCTTGGACTAGGGTCCGCTCAGTGGACCTCGGTTGGAGCGAGGGAGTTCGGCCGTGGAACGCGTGGGAGCGGTGATCGGGGGCGCCGGCCTCGCCGAGTGGGAGATGGGGGCTGTAGGTGCGCTCGCGGCGGTGCCGGCATCGCCGGTAGCTGGTGGCGCTTGGGCTGTGATCAGCACGACGCGCGCGAAGTCTGCGAGGTGAGTCATGCGGCCTTTCTCCTTTGCAGTGAAGGCGTCGCTGACTGCGATCTTGGCAGTCGTCCTCGCTGCTCAGGTGGTGCCACCGCATGCTGCTCGGGCGCTGCCGGCCGCTGAAGGAGGCTCGCTCGCCGCCGAGTCCGCCGATGCTCAGCCGCCGGTGACGGTGGCCGAGGGCGCTGACGAGGCGTGGCACGCAAAAGCGGTGACCATTCGCTTTGAGGCGAGCGACGACCTCTCGGGAGTGGCGGCGTCGTACTACGCGCTCGACGGCGGCGCGTGGGCTCAGGGAACGAGCTTGGTGGTCGCCGCCCCCAAAGACCACTCCAACGACGGCGTGCACGTGCTTCGCTACGCATCCGTGGACAATGCCGGCAATCGTGAGGCGGAGCAGCAGGCGTCGGTCAAGATCGACACGACGCCGCCGGGCTTCACGTGGGTCAGCCTCGCACCGAGCCTGATGTACCGCACGCGGAACCTCGAGTTGCGCTTCACCATCCGCGAGGCCAGCGGCCCTGTCGGCGTCAGTTGGCGTGTGACGGATCAGTACGGTTCCTACGCAAGGGCGCGGGGCGGACTCGAGAGGGAGCCTGGTACACGGGTCGTGAGTCTCTCGACGCGCTACGCGAACGGGAGCCCGTTGCTGCCCGGTCTCTATCGCATCCGTGTGACGCTTAAGGACGCGGCCGGCAACACGACGATCTCACCGTCGCGCGCGTTCCGCTTCTACAGGCCAGTGGGGGCCAGGGTGTGGCGGCGCGTGGACGGCGCCGGCAAGCGCGTGGCGCTCACGTTCGACGACGGCGGCAGCGACGCCTGGCGCAGCATCCTGACGACTCTCAAGGCGTACGGTGCTCACGCGACGTTCTTCCCTCTGGGGCCGTATGCGGCCTCAGCGCCGGGGCTCATGCGCCGCACGCGCTCGGAAGGTCACGCGATTGGGTCGCACGGCTGGACCCACAAGCTCATGTCCTCTTTGTCTTACGACCAGGTAAGGAGCGAGCTCGTGCGGGCGCAAGCGCCGTGGTGGGACGCTGCTCGGGCCACGCCGGTACCCTACGTGCGTCCGCCGTACGGAGACTACAGCCAAGCGGCGCTCAGCGCTGCCGGCTCGCTCGGCTACGCGCGCGTGATTCTCTGGGACGTGGATCCCCAGGATTGGGCGAGCCCCGGCTCATCGATCATTGCGTCGCGTGTGCTGAGCTCCGTGCGCCCGGGTTCGATCGTCCTGTTGCACTTGCGCGCGCAGACCGCGGCAGCGCTGCCGACGATTCTCCGCGGTCTCAAAGCGCGCGGGTACCAGGTGGTGACGGTACCCAAGCTGTTCCGCGCCGCCGGCTACCATTGATCATCGGCAGTGCAGGTCGCGGCGGTGCGGCTGACGCCGGCGCGCCCGGCGGTCTGGCCGCGCCTACTCGCGCGCGTCCAGCACTTCGTCGATCCAGCCCAGCCCGGCAATGCCCGCCGGAAAGCCGCACGTCGTGAAGGCCAGAATTGCGACGTGGCGGACTTCCTCGGGGGTGGCCCCGGCGGCCAGCGCCTTTCTCGCGTTCGAGCGCACTGAACCCTCCGATGAGCTGCCGATGGCGAGTCCGAGCTTCACCAGGCGGGCGCTGCGCTCGTCGAGCGGTCCGGCCGCGTCCGCGGCCTCTCCGAGGCCGTCCAACGCCGCAGCGACGTCCGGGTAGGCGTTGCGAAATCTCAAGTACACCCTGGGCAGGTGTTCACTCGTCATCGAGGACCTCCTTCTCCATGCTCGGCGACAAGCCGAGGTTGGGCGCTCCGTACCCGATCGGGCCTGTTGACGGGCGTCGTGGTCACGAGCGTGCCTCCTCTTCGCAAGTAGGGAGCGCGGCTTCGAGCGCTGCGAGGCCGGCAACACTCGGCTCGCCCTCTCCATGCCACCGTATTGAGCCGTCGCAGCCGACCACGAACACGTGCACCGTCTCGAGGGAGCGCAGCCCCAGGGCGGCCGCAAGCGTGGCGAGATCCGTGTACGCCGTGAGCGTGTGACGCCGGACCCCGACATCTGGGATGCCGGCGCGCATGCCGCCGTCGATGGTGGCGCGGAAGAGCCGCCAGCCTCGCGAGAGGCTCGGCACCTCCCACACCTCAGTGCCGGGATGCCGGCGTGCCACGCTCTCGAGGGGCGCCTTCCAGCGGTCGACGGTGGACTGGTGGCGACGCTGGAAGGCCAGGATGATGACGTGCGGCCCCCCGGGCAGCTCGTCGGGGATGACGTAGCTGGCTCCCTCCAGGTCGCGGACGTGCAGTGCCGGGAACTCCATGAGTCCCTCCTCTCTTGAATCGAGGCCGACGCGAAGCGCTGCAGCGTCACGTCCTCTGCCTGGTGATCACGCGTCCTCTTGGCCGCTAGACTTCCATTATGCGCGCGCGAAGACCGAAGAAGGAGGGAAGAAGCTGTGCGAACCGACAACGACCAACTCCTGCGTTTTGCCGGCCTGCTGCTCGCCGTGGCCGGAATCGGCGTCTTCATGGGCATCATCACCGCTGAGTCGCTGTATCCTGCCGAGTACAGCACCGGCGCCAGCATGATCAGCGACCTCGGCGGCACCGAGCCGCCGCAGAGCGTCGTGCTTGAGCCCTCGGCGACGATTTTCAACGGCGTGATGACGGCAGGTGGGGCGATCATCCTCGCGGGAACGCTTTGCTGCTGGATGGCGGCGAGACGCAAGATCATCGCCGTGCCTCTGGCGCTTCTCGGCATCGGCGCCCTGGGCGTCGGCGTCTTCCCCGGCGACACGGGTACCATCCACGCCGTGTTTGCGCAGCTCACCTTCATCGCCGGCGGCGTCGCGGCGATCCTCTCGGCGCTGGTCGTCGGCGCGCCCCTGCGCTACCTCGCCGTCGTTCTGGGCGCGGTGCCGCTCGTCAATCTGGCGTTGTACATCGCGCTTCAGGACAAATGGTTCGTCAGCGGCCTCGGCCTCGGCGGTTTGGAGCGCTGGATCGCCTACCCCATCGTCCTCTGGCTGGTGGTGTTCGGCGGCTACCTGATGGCGCCGCGCAACGAACGGGCCGGCGACGGCGCGGCGTGACGTTCACCAGCTCATCCGGCGCCGCACCGGCGCACCGCCCTACGCTCGCCGACGGGATAGGCTTGTGAGTACGGAGATCCTCGCGACTGTGCTTGCCGGCCTGCTGCTCGCCGTAGCCGCGATCGGCACGGTCTACCCGGTGCTGCCGGGGAGCCCGCTGGCCATCGTCACGCTGCTCGCGTGGGCCTGGGTGATGGGCTCACAGGCCGCCTGGGTTGCCGCGGCGGTCGGCGTCGTGATCACCGCGGCGGGCTGGTCGGCGAGCGCCGCGCTCACAGGGCGCGAGCTCAAGAGGCAGCGAATCCCTAAGCGGTCCATCGCCGTCGCCATGGTCGCGGCCGTTATCGGGATGTTCGCCATCCCCGTAGTTGGGCTCTTTGTCGGCTTCGCTGCGGGGTTGCTGGTGAGCGAGTACGTCCGCCGCCGGGACCTTCACGTCGCGCTCGCGTCGAGCGTGCAGACGATCAAGGCGACGGGCATCGGCATCCTGGCGGAGTTCGCGCTAGTATGTCTGGCCGGGTCGGTGTGGATGATCGGGGTGACGGTCCACTTCGCGGCCGGCATCGCGTGATCCGGCAGTCTGTCGCCGGTTGACGCTCGAGGGGGAGCCACATTTGGGGCGGACGAGGGGTGGCAGGTGGGCGGCGGCCGGCGGGCGTCATCGCCGCCGCGGATGGGTTTGGCGCTGGGCTCTCGGGATACTCCTCGGCCTTGCGATCCTCCTCGGCACGGTCTTCGGTCTGCTTTGGTGGGGTGTACTGCGCACGGCCGAGCCGGCGAGCTGGCCGCCTGCAGCGGCGGCCGTCACCTCGAGCGGAGCACGTGAGGCGACGGCCGACTTCCTGCGTCGCCAGGATGCGACGGTGAACGATCTGGGCACGCAGTTCGCTTGGAGTACCGCGGCCTCCGTCGACCCGCTTCCGGAGGGAGCGAACTTCTATCCGCGGATGCTCGACGATATCGATGCCGCGCGTACCTCTGTTCACTTGCTGCAGTATGGGTTCACGCCCGGTGAAGTGGGCGGGGAGTTCGCCGCGGCGCTCAAGCGAGCCGCTGGACGCGGCGTCGCGGTGCGAGTTGTCGTCGACGAGTACGGCAGCAAGCCGGAAGGCGCGTCCAGGGCCCTGTACGACGACCTGGCGGCTGCCGGCGTCCAGGTCGTCGTCAACGACTTGCTCCCACCGTGCGAGAAGGGTCTGTGGCCGGAGCGCGTGCACGAGTGGAGCACCCGCCAGGTCGGTCATCATGAGCACCGCAAGCTCCTCGTGGTGGACGGACGGATAGCCTACACTGGCGGCGCCGGCATCGAGGACCACTTCGCCAACGGCGCCTTCCACGACGTGATGGTGCGCGTCACCGGCGACGTCGTTCGTGAGCTGCAGATGGTTTTCCTCACCACCTTCCACGTTCACGGTGGGCCGCCTCCCGCCGACGAGGCGGCGCTCGCGGAGTGCTTCCCCGAGCCCGCCGAGCCCGGTACGCTGCCGGCTGTCGCGGTCGGGACGCGCCACGCGCGCGATGTCTCGGCGCTGCAGGCTACCCGGGCGCTGCTCGACGGCGCGCGGCAACGCATCGACATCACAAACCCGTACTTCACGGAGGATGAGTTCGTCGACGCCATCATCGACGCCGCCCGGCGGGGCGTGAGGGGTCGCGTGCTGGTCGCGGAGGAGTCGAACAGCGCGATCCACAGCGCTGCGTTGCGGCACGATTACGCTCGCATGATAGAGGCCGGCATCGAGATCTGGGAGTATCCGGACGCCGTCGTTCACGGCAAGGTGCTGGTTGTGGACGACACGGTCGTCTTCGGCACGGTCAATCTCGACGCTTGGGCGCTCTACCGTGCTTACGAGGTCGCTCTCCTGGTGAACGACGCACAGACCGTGGGACTCTTCGAGCGTCGTCTCTTCGAGCCAGACATCGCGGTCAGCCGGCCGGGCGAGGCGTCTGACCGCGTCTGGGCCCGCTTCACCGAATGGTGCGCGGATGCGCTGAGCTACTTCCTCTAGGGCGACGGCGATTCACATTGAGCGCCCGCCGGGACGGTGCGCGTGGTGTGGCCGCGACAGGTCGTTGCCCGCCGTCTGCGTGCTCCGCCCCTCCTACCGCAGCCACATCCGTCGTTTCTCGCACGCCGGCGCGCCGTCCTTCATAGTGCCGCGCCGGGCTTCCCTTGACAGGCGTGCCTCGACGGCGAAATACTCAGATGTTACCGAGTGGTAGACCACGCTGGCTGGACGTGAGCGGCACCGGCACGCTCGGAACGGCCGGGCTCGCCAGCGATGTGGAGCTTAAGGGGAATACGGAGGATGGGTTGATCGTGAGCAGGATAGCCAAGCTTGTTGTGTTGATGATGGTCGTGGCCGCAGTGGCTGTGGGCGTGATCGGCTGTGGCGGCGAAGAGACCACAGACGAGGCGCGCCAGCAACTCATGACGGACCTCCAGGCTTTCGAGGCGACGGTGCAGTCGATGGGTACCCTCACTGCCACCTCCAGTGTCGACGAGTGGGAGGCCGCGCGTCAGGACGCGCAGGAGGCTTGGGAGAAGGTCGTGGTATCGGCGGCCGACGTGAAGGAGGCCGAGGTCGGACAGGTCCAGACTGCATGGGACGAGCTGGCGAAGTCCGTCGACGACCTCGGCGGCGACACGCCCCTCACGGACGCTCTGCCGACGTTGACTGAGGAGATCAACGCGGTGAAGGCAGCCTACCAGGATCTCTACAACGGTCTTCAGTAGGGAAATGCCAGAGTAGCCAGGGTTTCTCGCATCGCGACGACGCTCCCGTCCCGCAGGAGGCACGCATGAGCAATCTCTTCGTGCTTAGGCGTTCAGCGGCGAGGAGCACGCGGCCTGAGCCGTACGTGCCGGCGGGGCGCGAGAAGTAGAGGCTAAAGGGGGCGGGAGTATGAGACTCCCGCCCCCTTCGTCGTTAGGCTGACGCAGGAGTCTCGCCCTCGCCGTGGGCGGCCTTCACCGCCGAATGGGTACCGTCCCGATCCTGCGGTGCGGGAGTTGTGTCAAGGGACGTCTGGATCACTGGCTCTCAACGCAGCGCCTCATGGAGTTCGCGCCAGACGCGCGGATCCTCCTGGCCCATGCACCAGGCGTAGACGCCTTGGATGCTCGGATGCTCCTCGCGCAGCATGCGGAGCTTGGCGCGCACGGCAGCAGCGTCTGGAAAGAACGCGACGTGCCGGTGACCGTCGCGAAGATACGTAAGCCGGAGCTCCCCGGACGCGGTGCGGCGCTCCTGCGGCTCGTACGCGCTGCGGATCGACTCGACGTTGCTCCACACCAAGTCGGTTGTGGACGATCCGCGCCAGTCGCGACCGTAGAAGCCGAGCCCCATGACGATGCGCTCCGACGTCACCTGCGTCTCGGCGAAATCGAGCACGCGGTCCATCGGGAGCATGTGGAAGCGCTCTCAATACCGGGTCTTCCTCAGGCATCGATAGTGAGACACAACGGACGAGAAACGGGAGGCATTATCATGAGACGTTGGGCGATTCTGTTGGCGGCGGTGGCCCTCTTGGCCCTGCCCTTCGCGATAGCTGCATGCGGAGAGGAGGAGACAGAGACAAGCACCTCGCCGTCTCCCTCGCCGTCGGTGGTTCAGAAGGACATCGTCGACACCGCCGTCGAGGCCGGAAGCTTCACCACGCTGGTGAGCGCGATCCAGGCCGCCGGCTTGGAGGAGACCCTGCGTGGAGAGGGTCCGTTCACAGTGTTCGCACCGACCGACGACGCCTTCGCGGCTCTTCCCGAGGGCACGCTGGATACTCTCCTCGCAGATCCCGAGGGCGCACTGACCGATGTGTTGACGTATCACGTGGCCGCCGGCAAGGTCATGTCCACGGACCTCAGCGACGGCATGAAGATCGACACCGTCAATGGAGCTCAGCTCACCGTTAAGATCGGCGCCGACGGCAAAGTGATGATCGGCGACGCCACGGTCGTGACCGCCGACGTCGAGGCCTCCAACGGAGTCATTCACGTCATTGACGCCGTGTTGATCCCGCCGGCCAAGTAGGAGGCGCAGCGCACCCGGCCATCGACGCCGGGTACGTCGTGATCTAGGTTAGACGGCCGGGCTTGTCTCGAGGCAGACAAGCCCGGCCGCGCTGTTTGGGTAAGACTGTCCCCCAGCGTCGCCCCTGCGAAGGCGTGACGGCGCGGTCTCCGGGCAAGGACTCCGCACGATTCTGCGCGGTTGCTTGCTGCTTCAGACTGACCTGCAGTGACGGGTCGTTGAGCCGTCAGTCTAGACGCAGGTCGCGAACCTTCGCCCGGATCGCGTTGGCGCGGGCATCGTCCGGCATCGACTCCGCCTCGAGTTCCGCCGCCAGGCGAGCGCGGTAGTGGTCTACTTCCCGGGCGATCGTGGCTTCGTCCCAGCTGAGCACCGGCGCCATGAGTCTTGCGACCTGCTCGACGGCTGTGCGACCTCGGTCGCGCGTGTCGAAGGAGATGTGCGTGCGGCGCGTGAGGACGTCGTCGACGTGCAGCGCGCCCTCATGCGATGCCGCGTAGCGCACGTCGGCGGCCAAGTAGGACTCCGCGCCGTGAAGCGCGCCGCCGAGCTCCGGGTCGGCGGCGATCAGATCGAGGACTTCGAGCGCCAGGGAGCCCCGGCGGTCGAGCAGGCGCCGCAGTTGCGCGGAGGAGAGAGCGGCGCTGCCGGGGTGGGCCGCGGCACGGCGGGCGACCTTTGGCAGGCCCAGGGCCCCAAGGAGCGGGAGTCTTGCCGTCTCGCTCGCGGAGACGCCGCCGCCGAGTTCGCGCGCCGCGGCGTCGACGGCGTCGCGCGCCATGACGCGGTACGTCGTGTACTTGCCGCCGGCCACACTCACGAACCCGGGAGCGCTGCGGCGCACCTCGTGTTCTCGCGACACCTTCGTCGTCTCGGCGCCGTTCGCGCGCGTTAGGGGCCTCAGGCCGGCGTACACGCCGACGACGTCGGCGCGTGTCAGTGGTCGCGCGAGCACGGCATTGACGTGATCGAGCAGATACTCGATGTCGGCGCTATTGGCGGCCGGATGGTCGAGGTGCAGGCTCCGGGCGGTGTCCGTGGTACCGATGATCCAGTGCTCGTCCCAGGGCAGCACGAAGAGCACGCTCTTCTCGGTCGGCAGGATGAGCGCGTAGGCGGACTCGATGCGCTCCCTTGGGACCACAAGGTGAATGCCCTTCGACGGCCGCACGTCGAGGGGGTTGCTTAGGCCGGCGAGACGCTCGGTCTCGGTGGTCCAGACGCCGGTGGTGTTGAGGACGACTTGGGCGCGCAACTCAAACTCGCGGCGCGCCTCCTCGTCGAGGAGAAGGGCGCCGCAGACGCGCCCACCTTCGTGAAGAAGCGCCGTGGCGCGCACGGCGGTGGCGCAGACGGCGCCGTGCGCCGCCGCCGTGCGCGCCAACTCCACGACGAAGCGAGCATCGTCAACTTGCGCGTCGTAGTAGCGGATGCCGCCGCAGAGCGCGCTCGCGCGCAAGGCCGCCACGTCCCGCAGGCAGGTCGCTTGCGTGAGGTGACGGTGCCAGGGCACCGCCGGGTGGAGTCCGGCGAGGACGTCGTAGAGCATCAAGCCGGACCCCATGACGAAACGGTCCCAGGCAGGTCGGCGTAGCGGAAAGAGGAAGGGCTCCGCGTGGACGAGGTGTGGCGCCAGACGCTCGAGAAGGAGGCGTCGCTCGTGGAGCGCCTCGCGCACGAGCTTGAAATCAAGGCGCTCGAGGTAGCGCAGGCCTCCGTGGATGAGCTTGCTCGAGCGGCTCGAGGTGCCGGCGGCGAAGTCACGCTTCTCGACGAGCGCGACCTTGAGGCCGCGTGCCGCGGCATCGAGCGCCGCGCCGCACCCGGTGACACCGCCGCCGATCACGAGGACGTCGAACGTCTCGTTCTCAAGGCGTCGCGTGGCGCGCAATCGCGCTTCCGGGCCCAGCCGGGCCGCTCGCAGGTCGGGTGTCGTCAGTGCGTTCTCTCCGCTGAGTGAAGGTGGTGCTTCAGCCCATTCTATGGGCGGTAACGGCTCGCCGCGCGTCTCTGGGCGGGCATCGTGCCAAGGAACGGACTTAGCGCCGGCACAATCTTCCTCAACTCCGGCGCAACATGTTCTCCATATTTGCCGGGCATACTACGGGCAAGCCAAAACACGGTAGGACGGCTGCCCCCCCGGCTGTCGGGACCGACGACAAAGGTGCCCCCCCACCGAGTCGGATCCTAAATCCCGGAGGTGTCCCCCCACCACCGGGTGCCGTAGGCGTTTACGGGCCGCGACGATTGACATCTCAGTCGTCGCGGCCCGCCCCCTTTAAGCCTTCGGGCGCGTGCTGCGCTGAAATGCGCCCGCCGGACAGCCCGCCGACCCGCGAGCCCGCACTCGCGCCCGATTGCCACGCAAGTGGGCGCTCAGGCACGGCCTAGACCCGAGATGCGCACGTTTCGCGAAGCCGCTTCGCGGGAAACGGAAGCCGAGCTCTCGCGGCCGCGTCTCGTGGCTCATGCCTCGCTTGCGCAAGACCGCTAGACTGGCGGGAACAGGCAGACCGGGGCGCCTCGCGCATTCTGCGCCCGGTCCGATTGAGGCGAGGAAATGGCGAAGACAGACGAGCCCGCGACCGTCGTACGGCGCATCTATACACCCGAGGACCTCGTGTGGGCGTCGCGACGTCTCAGCATCGTTGCCGTGGGCGTCACGGCTGCGATGTCCCATGCCGTCGGGATCAACCCTCCGGAGCTGGTCGCCCTGGCCCACCTGGATGACGACGGCAGGGTGGGGCCCAGCGAGCTCGCGCGCCGTCTTCAGCTCACCACAGGCGCCGTGACGGCACTCGTCGATCGGCTTGAGGAGAGCGGTCACCTCGAGCGCGCGGCTCACCCCACGGACCGCCGGCGTGTGCTCCTGCGGCGCACCGCGAAGGCGGAGCGCGAGGTAGCCGAAGAGGTAGGTCCCATGGTCCGGGAGATCGTCGAGCTGGCGGAGAGCCTCAGTGACGACGAGCGGCAGGTCGTCGGCGCGTTTCTCGACAGCCTGGCCACGATCATGGAACGCATGGTCGAGACCGAGCGCTGGCGCTGACATGAGCGATGGGCGGTTGGACCAACGTCGTGCGACGACTTTAGTAGGGTGGCGCGCCGTCGCCGTGACGGCGCGGTCTTCCACGGTGCTGCTGGTCGTCGCGCTCCTCGCCGCGGGTATGCTCGCCGCCTGCGCAGAGGAGACCAAGCCGGTCGTCTACACGGAGGCCGACAGCGGCAGCACTATCGAGGTCGCGACCGGCGATTCAGTCGCGGTCTGCCTTCAGGAGAACCCGTCGACCGGCTACAGTTGGCGCGAGGAGCATACGGAGGGCGTCGAACTGATCTCCGACCTCTTCATGGAGCCAAGCCCCTCACCCTCTCCGGGCATGGTTGGCGTCCCGGGCACGCGCGAGTTCGTCTTCAGAGCGGCAACCGCGGGAACGCAAACGGTGTCCGCTGTCTATGCACGCCCGTGGGAAGAGGACACTGCCGGCGGTGAGACGTTCTCGCTTACCATCGAAGTACGCTGACGTCTCGTGGTGCGCCGGCGCACCCGAGGCTGGTTTGCCGTTTCGCCGCTGTTAGCGCTGCGCCGGCTTTCCGACCGGCATGAGGTAGAGCGGGCGCTCGTCCGCGCGCAGCCCGAGCGCCCGTCGCACGCCCTCGTCGTCGAAGGCGCCGACGGCGACTGTGCCCAACTCAAGCGCCTCCGCCTGCAAGTACACGTTCTGCGCGGCGTGCCCTGCCTCGAGGTGCACGTACCGTTCACCGCGGGCGCCGTACTTCCGTGTGGTCCTGGCAGAGACCGCGGTGATGGCGAGGACGGCGGGCGCCTCGGCGACCGCATTCTGTGCGAGTGCGGCCTGCAGCAGTTCGTGGGCAGGGAGAGCGCTTCGCATCTGCACCAGTGCGTGATGCTGCGATGCGTAACGGTACACGCCGGCCGGCACGCCCGTCACGTGGGCGGCGACGAGGAGCACCTCCAAGGGGTACAGAGCCCCCGCCGACGGTACGGCGCGATAGGCTCTGCCGGCATCGGTGATGCCCTGCGCCGCCCAGAGAAGCTGCCCGATCTGGGTCTGGCTGAGGGGCTGCGTCGAGAACGCGCGTTCGGAGCGGCGCGGGGCGATCGCTTCCTCGAGTGAGAGCGCGCCGGTCGTTCGGGGTTGTGGCAGGAGGATCATCCCAGATGAGCTCGAGGCGGTCGGCGACGCGGCCGCCGTCAAGTCGGAGGGCTGGGCGCCGCCGCCGCACGCGGCAAGCCCGAGGAGTGCCCCTAAGCAGCCGCCGAGGAGCGTCGGTCGAAAGATGCCGGACCGCGGACGCGGCTCGGCTCGCCGCGGGTCCGCTCGCGTTGCCCGGACCGCGCACTGATCCTTCCTGCTCGCTCGCCTCATCCCTCGATCTCCTCCGCGCTGCCCTGTCACGTGAGACATACCCGGAGGGTGCCTCTTGAAGCCCGCTCGGCCGCGGACTCCGGGGGGCCGTGCGCGTCCTGTTGCGTCGGGGCCGTCGTGTTACCGAGCGGTATTGACGAGTCCTGTGAGCCCCGCGTAGGGTGCGCACATGGCCGAATCGGTAACAGCCGCCGCCTCCAAGACCTCTAGTCTGGTCTTGCTCACGCTCGCGACGGGTCAGTTCCTCATGACCCTGGACACCTCGGTGATGAACGTCTCGATCGCCCAGGTCGCCTCGGACTTGGGCACGACCGTCACCGGCATTCAGCAGGCGATCACCCTGTACACGCTCGTGATGGCCACGCTGATGATCCCGGGCGGCAAGATCGGCAGCATCATCGGCAGGCGTCGCGCATTCGCCCTCGGCTGCATCATCTACGGCGCCGGCTCGCTGACGACGGCGCTGGCGCCCAATCTCACCGTGCTCATCATCGGCTGGTCGGGGCTCGAGGGCATCGGCGCAGCGCTCATCATGCCGGCTATCGTCGCCCTCGTGGCCGGCAACTTCCCGGCCGCCGGCCGACCAAGAGCCTATGGCCTCATCGCCGCCGCTGGGGCAATGGCAGTTGCCGTCGGCCCGCTGATCGGCGGCTTCGTGACGACGTATGCGAGCTGGCGATACGTTTTCGCCGGCGAGGTGGTCATCGTCGTCCTGATTCTGTTCCTCTCGCGGCGCGTCCAGGACGCCCCTCCCGACCGGCGGCCGAAGATCGACTTCGTCGGCGTGCTCCTCTCGATCCTCGGTTTGGGCATGGCGGTCTACGGGCTGCTGCGCACGTCGGAATGGGGCTGGATTCAGCCGAAGCCGGACGGGCCCGACCTCCTCGGACTGTCACCCAGCGCCTGGCTGATCGCCGCCGGCCTGCTTGTCGTCTGGCTCTTCTTCCTCTGGCAGCGCCACATGGAGAAGGTCGGCAAAGAGCCGCTCCTCTCGCCGGCCCTACTGGAGAACAGGCAGTTGACGGGCGGTCTCACGGCTTTCCTCTTCCAGTTTCTCCTGCAGGCCGGAATCTTCTTCCTTGTGCCGCTCTTCCTGAGCGTCGTGCTCGAGCTCTCGGCGCTTGACACCGGCGTGCGTTTGCTGCCGCTCTCGCTCGCGCTCCTCGTGGCTGCCGCCGGCGTTCCCAAGGTGCTGCCGCGCACCTCGCCGCGGCGCATCGTGCGGGCAGGATTGTTCCTTCTGCTGGCCGGTATCCTCGTGCTCATGGGCGGCATTAACTTGGACGCCTCCGCCTCGGTGGTCGCTATTCCGATGGTCCTCGTCGGGTTGGGCATCGGGGCGCTGGCCTCGCAGCTTGGGAGCGTCACCGTCTCGGCTGTGCCGGACGAGCGCAGCGCCGAAGTGGGCGGCGTGCAGAACACCGCCACCAACCTCGGCGCCTCCATCGGCACCGCGGTCGCCGGCTCGGTGCTGATCATCGTGCTGACGTCGTCGTTCATTACCGGCATCCAGGAGAACCCGCAGGTGCCCGACAGCGTCAAGCAACAGGCCAGCGTGGAGCTGGCCGGCGGTATCCCGTTCATCTCCAACACCGACCTGGAGCAGGCGATGCAGGACGCCGGTCAGCCGGAGGACGTCACCCAGGCGGTGCTGGACGCCAACGCCAGCGCGCGGGTCGCCGGCCTGAAGACCGCCCTCGGTGTCCTTGCCATGATTGCCATCGCGGCGCTCTTCTTCACGCGCCGCATCCCCAACGTGCAGGCCGGTGACGAAGGGGCATCCGCAAGCAAGCAGGCAGCCGCGGCCGTCTCGACGTAGGCCAGCTCTACTCTCCCAGCACCTTGATGATCAGGCGCTTGCTCCGGCCGCCGTCGAACTCGCAGTAGAAGACGGCCTGCCAGGGGCCGAGATCGAGGCGGCCGTCCGTCACGGGAACGATGACCTGATTATGCACGAGCATGTTCTTGAGGTGCGCGTCGCCGTTGTCTTCGCCGCCGCGGTGATGGCGGTAGTCGCCGCCGTCGGGTAGCAGCGCCCGGGCGACATCGTTCGCCGGGCGTTGCCAGGACGGCGGCGCGATCTTGTCCAGCCACTCGAGGGCATCCTGCTGGATGCCCGGCTCGTCGTCGTTGATCCACACCCCTGCGGTGATGTGCATCGCCGAGACCAGGGCCATGCCCTCCTTGATGCCTGATTCCTCGACAGCCTGGCGTACATCCTCGGTGATGCGCACGAACGCGCGCCGCTGGTGCGTCTTGAACGTTCTGTAGACAGTGTGTGCCTTCACGCGGCCTCCTCTCCTCGACGCACAGGATATCGGGCGCGTCGAAGCGGCGCCGCCGTTCGGGCGGCAGCGGCGGCGTTGAGTTGCGGGTAGGCTTGCGCACGAGCAGGGATGTGGGGCATGACTGAGATGCATGAAGACGCGGGTGGTGCCCGCGGGGGGCGCAGGACCGGGGCCGGCCGTCTCGGTCTCGTGCTCGAGGGCGGCGGCATGCGCATCGCCTACTCGGCGGGCGTGCTCGATGCCTTCATGGATCACGGGGTCGACATTCGCTACGTGATCGGTGTGTCGGCGGGCGCGAACGCCGGCTCTGATTACGTCTCCGGACAGCGAGAGCGTAACCACAAAGTGGTCGTGGAGATGGCCGCCGACCCGCGCTACGCGGGCCCTGGGAATCTCCTGCGCGAGCGCAGCTGGTTCGGCATGCGGTTCCTCTTTGAGACGCTCCCCGACCGCCTGGCGCCGTTCGACTATGAGGCCTTTCGCCGGTCGCCGCGGTTGCTCATCGTCGGTGTCACCGACGCCGAGACCGGGGCGCCGGTCTACTTTCGGCACTCGGGTCACGATCCGCGCTGGTTCGCACGCAACGTGTTACGCGCGTCCAGCAGCCTGCCGGTTTTGTCGCCGCCCGTGTTGATCCACGGGCGGCGCTACTTCGACGGCGGGGTCAGCGACTCGATCCCGCTTGCCCGTTCGATGGCCGAGGGCAACCGCTTCAACGTCGTCGTGCTGACGCGAAACGCCGGCTTTCGCAAGGATGCGCAGCGGCTCGGGCCGATACCGCGGCTCCTTCTCTCTCGCTACCCCGAGATCGTCCGCGCGCTGCGCGAGCGGCACACGCGCTACAACGCGAGCTTGGAGCTTGTCGAAGCGCGAGAGCGGGCCGGCGAGGCCTTCGTCTTCCGGCCCATCCGCCCGCTGACGGTGCACCGCCTCGAGCGCGATGTCGGCAAGCTCGAGGCGCTCTATCGCCAGGGCTACGACGAGACGGTCGCTCGTCTGCCCGAGCTCAGGCAGTGGATGGCGGCAGTTGGCGGCGCCGACTGACGAGCCGCCGGGCGGCCTACTCGTGTTCGCCCACGTGGCTGCGCAGCAGGAGCGCGCAGATGCCGCCCACAACCGCGAAGGCGGCGCCGACGATGAACGTGGTCGTGATCGCGTCCGTGAACCAGCTCTTGAAAACGGTCTCCATCAATTGCTGCGCGGTCCCCGGCGTGCCGTCGCTCATCCCCTCCGGCATGCCCATCTGCATGCCGCCCTCGAGGCCTTCCAGGATGCGACGCTTGACTTCCGCCGGGATGCCCCCGATCGTCTCGAGTCCGGACGTGACGTTGGCGACGATGCGGTTCTGCAGCACGGCGCCGAGGATGGCGATGCCGAGCAGGCTGCCGAACTGGCGCATCGTGCTGAGTACACCGGAGGCGTTGCCGACGCGGTCCGGCGGCGCGGTCGCCATGACCGCCGCCGTGACCGGAGCGACGCCGAGGCCGATGCCGATGCCCGCGATGATGAACGGCACGATCAGGGAGGAGGCGCTTGTTTCCGGCGTCAGCTTCTCTTGCCATGGGGTGAGGCCGGCCATCCAGCCGATGCCGAAGGCAAGCAAGAACATGCCGGCGGCGACGATCCACTTGCTGCCCAGGCGGTCGCTGAGCCAGCCGGCGGCCGGCGCGGCGAAGATGATGACGACCGAGAGCGGGCTCATCACGAGGCCCGCCTCGAGGGCGCTGTAGCCGAGCACGGTCTGCAGGAAGATGGGCACGGTGAAGAATACGCCCATCATGCTGGCGCTCAGAAGAAGTCCTGTCACATTGCCGGCCAGGAAGTTCACGTGACGGAAGAGCCCGAAGTCGATGAGCGGCTGGCGCACTGAGCGTTCGCGCAGGTAGAAGAGCACGAGGCCGACGGCGGCGGCAGCGAAGAGGCCGAGAATGGTCGGCGACGTCCAGCCGTACTGCTGTCCTTCGATGAGCGCGAAAGTGAGGCAGAAGAGCGCCGTGCTGACGAGGCCGACGCCGGGAAGGTCGAGCGTCTCCACGGCGGCCGGGTTCTTGGATTCGGGCACGATGCGCCAGGTGAGCAGTAGGCCAATGATGCCGACCGGGATGTTGATGAGGAAGATCCAGCGCCAACTGACCGAATCGATGAGGAGGCCACCGAGGCTGGGCCCAATGGCGGTGGCGAGGCCGGAAACACCACCCCAAATGCCCATGGCGGCGCCGCGCTTTGCAGGCGGGAAGATTGTCGCCACGATGCTCAGCGTGGAAGGCATCATGGCTGCGCCACCGAGCCCTTGCACGACGCGGAAGGCGATCAGCCACTCGATGCTTGGGGCGAGGCCGCAGGCCAGCGAGGCGAGCGTGAAGAGCGCCATGCCACCGGAGAACAGGAGCTTGCGGCCGTAGAGGTCGCCAAACCGGCCCAAAGTCACCAACGTGACGGCGAAGACGAGCACGTAGGCGTTGAGGACCCATTCGACGTCGCTCAGACCGGCGTCGTACACGGTCATGATGCGTGGAATGGCGATATTCACGATGGTGCCGTCGAGCAGGACCATGAAGAGCCCGACGCAGAGGACGGCGAGGACGGCCCAGGGGCTGCGTGCCGACGCCGGCGGAACGGGGTCCTGAGCGGCTTCGGCGGCGAGCACGGCGAGTTCGCCGCCGAAGCCGTGAGGCGCGGCGGCGCCGGGCGCCGGCATGTGCGTGTCGTCGTTCATGCCGGCGACGGTCCTTTCAACGAGAGGATGAGCGCTCGCAGGAACGCAGCCAGAGTGCTGGGCTCGATGCCAGGGTAGGCGGCAAAGGCGGCCTCGACGTGGGCCCCCCAGCGCGCCAGCAACTCCTCCGCATGACGTTCGGCGAACTCGGCCAGGGCGACGCGGACGACGCGCGCATCTTCCGCGTCGCGTTGCCGCGTCACAACGCCCTTCTCGTTGAGCCGTGTCACGAGCTCGGAGGCGGCGGCGACGCTGATGCCGAGGCCGTCGGCCAGCTCTCCCATGGTTGCGGAGCGGTGATGGGAGAGAAAGACGACGGCCTCCATCTGCCTCGTCGTGAGGGGTTCGCCCTGCGCATGCCGGCAGGCGGACGTGCCGTGCGGCGCCGAGTCGTAGAGGGCGAGGACGAGCTCGGAGAGGAGTTGGACGAGCTCGCCGGTCTTCTCGGCGCCTGGCGCCGTTTGCCGGCGGGGAATCCCGTGGTGGCGGTCGAGCGCCGCGTCGTCATGTGTGCTGTCACGCCGTGGTGTCAAACCGACCTCGATACTTCGGGTGCCGAAGTATCGAGTGTAGGCCGCTGACGGAGGCGGCGCAAGCCGGCTGCAGCGGCGGCGCGTTGCGACGTCGCGGCGGGTGACGGGCGCCGCGCTGTGGTCGGCGGCGCCCGTCGTTGAGCTCGCGCCGTTGCTCCGCTCCGCTTATGCGAGCGGCCCCGGCAGCCCTTGGAGGGTGGCCGGGGCCGCTTCGTTCACTCAGAAGGGCGCGTCTGCGTCGCGCGTGCTCAGTTTGCCGGTGAGCAGCCGCAGCCGCCGGCGCTCACCGGTGCGCAGCCGCAGCCGGTAGTCTGGACCGGGGAGCAGCCGCAGCCCGTCTCGACAATCGCCGCGACGCGCTCCGCCGGCGCGGCCTGCTCCGCCGGCTGCGGACGCTTGTCCACCCGCACGGCGCAGACCTTGAACTCGGCCGTCTTGGTGACCGGGTCGGCGGCCGAGTTGGTGAGCTCGTTCACCGGCGACTCCTTGTAGTGCAGCGTCATGAACATCGTGCCCGCGGGCACGCGGTCCGTGACGGTTACGCGCGTGCTGACCGAGCCGCGGCGCGACGTGACTTGCACCATCTCGCCCTCGTGGAGGCCGAGCCGTTCGGCGTCCGCGGGGCTTATCTCGGCCAGCTCGTGGGGACGCAACCACTCCAGGTTCTCGCAGTTCCGCGTCATGATGTTGTAGTGGTAGAGCATGCGCCCGGTTGTGAGGAGGATCGGGTACTTCTCATCGGTGACCTCAGCCGGGTCCACGTACGGGATGCCTTGCAGCAGCCCTTTGCCGCGTGTGAACTTGCCCTCGTGCAGGAACTGCGTGCCGGGGTGATCCTCCGTGGGGCAGGGCCACTGCAGGCCCGTCGTGCCGAGGCGCTCGTAGGTTATGCCGGCGTATTGTGGGATGAGCGTGCGCATCTCCTCGAAGACCTCTTCGGGCGAGGTGAACGGCATCGGGTGGCCGAGGCGCGCGCTCAGGTCGAGGATGATCTCCCAATCGGCGCGCGCCTGCCCCGGCGGTTCGACTGCCTTGCGCACGCGCTGCACTCGGCGCTCCGTGTTGGTGAACGTGCCGTCCTTCTCCGCGTAGCAGGAGGACGGCAGGAAGACATCCGCGTACTTCGCCGTCTCGGTCATGAAGAGGTTCTGAGCGACGAGGAAGTCCAGGCTGCCGAGCGCCTTGCGCACGTGGTTGGCGTCGGCGTCCGTGAGCGCCGGGTCTTCGCCCATGATGTACATCGCCTTGAGCGAGCCGGCGACGGCCGCGTCGAACATCTCCGGGATCTTGAGGCCCATCTGCGTGGGCATCGTGACGCCGTAGGCGGCCGAGAACTTGGCCTGCGTCGCCTCGTCGAGGACGCTGGGATAGCCCGGATAGGAGTTGGGCAGGGCGCCGACGTCGCATGAGCCCTGCACGTTGTTCTGCCCGCGCAGCGGGTTGATGCCGGCGAACTCCATGCCGATGTGGCCGGTGATCATCGCCAGGTTGGCGAGGTTCATCACGTTGGCCGTGCCGACCGTGTGCTCGGTGATGCCGAGCGTGTAGTAGATGGCCGCCTTGCGCGTGGTGGCGTAGAGCTCGGCTGCGGCGCGGATGTCCGCCGCCGGCACGCCGGTGATCGCGGCGGCGTCATCCGCGGTGAAGTCCTTGACGGTCTGCCAGAGGTCGTCGAAGCCTTCACAGCGCTCGGCGATGTACTCCTCGTCGTGCCAGCCGTTACTGATGATCGTGTTGATGATGCCGTCGATGAGCGCGTTGTCCGTGCCCGGCTTGAGGCGCAGCCACATATGCGAGTGCTCGACGAGCTCCGTGCGCCGCGGGTCGGCGACGATGAGCTTGGCGCCGTTCTGCGCGGCGCGCTTCATCTTGTTGCCGATGATCGGGTGCGCCTCGGTGGCGTTTGACCCGATGATGAAGAGAACGTCGTTGTGCTCGATCTCTTTGATCGAGTTCGTCATCGCCCCGGAACCCAACGTGGCGGCCAGACCGGCCACCGTGGGAGCGTGTCAGGTACGGGCGCAGTGGTCTATCGAGTTCGTGTTCAGGCCGGCCCGGGTGAGCCGCTGGAGCAGGTAGTTCTCCTCGTTGGTGCAGCGCGCCGAGCCCAACACGCCGATGGCCATCGCGGAATGCTCGTCGCGAATCTCGAGCAAGCGCTTGGCCACCAGGCTCAGCGCCTCATCCCAGCTTGCTTCCTCGAACGTGCCGTCGCGCTTGATGAGCGGCGTCGTGATGCGATCGGGGCTGGTGATGAAGTCGGTGTGGAAGCGGCCCTTGACGCACAGCGCGCCCTGATTGACGGGAGCGTCGTAGGCGGCGGTGACGCCGATGACTCGGCCGTCGTGCACGTTGAGGTCGAAGTTGCAGCCGACGCCGCAGAAGGGGCAAGTGGTGCGCACCTTGGTGCGCTGCCACGGGCGCACGCCCTTGAGGTCTTTGTTGACGATTGCTCCCGTGGGGCAGATGTCGATGCACTGGCCGCAGAAGCGGCAGAACGACATGTCCAGCGGTTTGTCGAACGGGCCGGCGATGCGCGAGTCGAAGCCGCGTTGCGTGAAGTCGATGGCGTCCGTGACCTGCACTTCATGACACACGCGCACGCACTTGCCGCAGAGGATGCACTTGTTCATGTCGCGCTCGATCATCGGGTTGTCGCTCTCGATAGGGAGCTGCCGCTGCTCGCCCGGGTACGTGGTGCCCTCCACGCCGTAGCGGTAGCAGAGGTCTTGGAAGACACAGGCTCCCGTTTGCTCGCAGGTCATGCAGACCAGCGGGTGGTCGGAGAGCAGGAGATCGAGCAGCAGCCGCCGAGTCTCGACCACGAGCTCCGACTCGGTGAGCAGCGACATGCCGTCTGCGAGCGCGGTGTCGCAGGACGTTACGAGGTTGCCGCGGCCCTCGACCTCGACGACGCAGATGCGGCAGGCGCCGCTCGGCTTGAGTGCCTCATGGTGGCACAGTGTGGGGATGTCGATTCCTAGACGGCGTGCCACCTCGAGGATAGTCGTGCCGGCAGGCACGCATACCTCGCGGCCGTCGATGGTCGCTCGGACGGTTGGCGTGGCCTCGGACCCTGCCGGACCGGTCATGCATCCTCCGTTCGGGAGATCCTTGCGCGAAGAGTATCGAGTGTACTACGCACGCCGCGCCGGGGGGAAGCGGGGCGGCGTGCCGCGGCGGGGCCGGCGTACCGCGCCAAAGGCCGCCCACCCCGCCCGCCCTCCTGCGGGCGGCGCGGCGGCCGCGCCGGTTCGCCCTTGGCCTGCCTCAGTCTTCCGGCCCCGGCATGACGATCCAGAGGATGATGTAGACGAGGATGCCGGGAAAGGCGGCGGAGACGGCGGAGAGGCCGAAGTACAGCAGGCGTACCAGAGTGGGCGACCAGCCGAGGTACTCGGCGATGCCGCCGCAGACGCCGCCGATCCAGCGGTTTCGGGATCGCGTGAGCTTGTGCCGACGGTAGTTCACGATGCTCCTTTCCTGCGCGCCCTGGGTGGCGCGGCGGTGGTGAGGGCGCCGAGCAAGGTCGTCGTTGCGGCGGCGATGTCGGCGGCCGCGCGATCGAACGCCGCCTGGTTTGCGGCGGAGGGCTTGGCGAAGCCGCTGACCTTGCGCACATACTGTGCCGCCGCCGCTCGAACCTCCCCGTCGGTCGCGGGCGGTTCGAGGTGGTACAGGGTCGTGATGTTGCGGCACACGGGCAGGCCTCCGATCGGCGGTCTCGGTGTCTGAGACGGGTCATACCCGTAAGCGGCGAGCGCGACTCGGCGCGAAAGCCACTATGATGCACACAGCCAAGCGGATTGAGCAGACGTGAAAGGAGATGGGGACCTCGCATGAGTACGCTTGACGATCTCGTCCTCGCCGTTCAGGACGGGGACTCAGAACTAGCGGGCGAGCTGGCGCAGAAGGCCCTCGACGAGGGCGCCGGCGTCACCGAGACCGTGGAACGCCTCAGCAGCGGCATGCGCGAGGTCGGCGACCAGTTCGGCTGCGGTGACATCTTCCTGCCGGAACTCATGCTGGCCGCGCGCGCCATGCAAAGCGCCATGGGCGTGCTGCGGCCGGCGCTGCTCGCGTCGTCCGCCGCCAGTGTGACGAAGGGGGTCGTGGTCATCGGCACCGTCAAAGGCGATGTGCACGAGATCGGCAAAGACATTGCCATCACGATGCTCAAGGCCGCCGGCTTCGACGTCTACGATCTCGGGCGCGACGTCAACGCGCTCGACTTCGTCAAGCGCGCCGAGGAACTGCACGCCGACGTCATCGGCGCCTCGGCGCTGATGACGACGACCATGCCGGCGCAGAAGGAGCTCGTCGACATCCTCGTCGCCAAGGGTCTGCGCGACAAGTATCACGTGATCCTCGGCGGCGCCCCCGTGACCTCGGAGTGGGTGACAGAGGCCGGCGCGGATAGCTGGGGTCAGGACGCCGGCACCGCCGTCAAGGTGCTCGAGAAGGCGATGGCCGGCAAAGCCGCGAGCGCAGGGAGCTGAGCGAGATGGCGCACCTCAAGATGTGGGAGATCATGGAGCGGGCCGCTGAGGGTCCGTACTGCGAGGACGAAGAGTTCCTGTACGACGTCTTCCTGCCCACCATGAAGCGCGTCCTGCGCAAATACGAGATCAAGTTCGACCCCTCCAACCCGGTTCCGGCCGACGACAATCTCGCCGACCGCGTCTGGCAGGCGGCGGTGGAGTTCTTCCTCACGGTCGGCGTGCACAACGTGGACACGCACCGCCGCATCCTTATCTCCGAGGCGGAGCTCAACGAGGCGCTGTATCTGGCGCCGGAGCAGCACATCGTGGGCGCCGGTCACGAGACGAGGTTCTGGCGGCCGCGGCAGGTCGAAGACGAACGGCCGCCGTTCTGCATCTTCAGCCCAGACATTACCTACGACGAGGACATCTTCCTGCAGGCCTCGATGGCTTACGTGCAGGAGCCGCTGGCCGACGGCGTTTGCGGCCCCATCCTCGAGGAGAGCATCGGCCGCAACATCACCTCCGGCACGCCGTCGGAGATGGCCGGCGTGATGGAGCACGCCATGATGCTGCGCAACGCGACCAAGCTGGTCGGCCGTCCCGGTCTCTTCCTGGTCGCCGTCGGCACCGCGCAGTCGGACACCGGCCAAGTCGCGGTGAGTAACGAGCAGTGGGGCGTGCGTCCTAGCGACGGCCGCCTCATCGGCGTCGTCACCGAGATGAAGACCGACAACGAACTGCTCAACAAGGTGGCGCACTGCAAGCAGTACGGCTGCGCCATCGGCTGCCTGACCGGCGCCATCTACGGCGGCTACGCCGGCGGCGCCGAGGGAACGGCGGTGCTCGAAGTCGCGCATCACCTCGTCGGTCTCACCGTCTACCAGCACAACTTCAACAACAGCTTCCCGTTCCACATCCAGCACACCTCGAACAGCGGCCGCGAGATGCTCTGGCTGGTCAGCATGGTGCACCAAGCGCTGGCGCGGAACAGCCGCATCCTCTCCACCAGCAACGGCTTCTTTAACGCCGGTCCGGGCACCGAGATGCTCTTCCGCGAGGCTGCTGCGCACGCCATCGCCAGCGTGGTCTCCGGCGGCGACCTGTGGACGGCGGCGCCGCGCCACAACAAGTACCGCAACTACGCGACGCCGCTTGAGGCGCGCCTGGCCTGCGAGGTCGGGCACGCGGTGGCGCGCCAGGGCATGCCGCGCGCCCAGGCCAACAGCATCGTCGACACGCTGCTCAAGAAGTACGAGGACCAGATCGCCGACGCACCTGAGGGCAAGCCCTTCCAGGAGTGCTACGAGGTGATGAAGGTCCGTCCGCGGCAGTGGTATCTGGACATGTACAACGCCGCACGCGAGGAGCTTGCGCGGCTGGGCGTTGAGTTCACGTACTGAGGTCCTCGCGACGCGCGAGAGCGTGAGGGAGACGGGGTGGGAGGCACGGCCTCCCACCCCGTGCGTTTGGACGGCCGACCGGCCTCGGTCAGGCGGTCCATGTCCGAGGACTCGGAAGCGCGGTGAGTGCTGTGGAGACGGGAGATGAACACAACTGGGCGATCCTGAACGGCGAGCGGATGCCTGTGGCCCAAGCGCGGGTGCCGGTCGTCGACGAGGGGTTCTTGCGCGGAGACGGCGTGTTCGAAGTGCTCAGGCTGTACCGAGGCCGGCCCTTCAGGGGACGGGAACATCTCGACAGGCTGGCGAGGTCCGCCGAGATCGTGCGTCTTCCATACGACCGCGAGGCGTTGGAGCGCGAGGTTCCGCAACTCGCGTCGCTCGCAGGGCGGCGAGACTGCGCCATGCGGATCGTGGTATCTCGCGGCGGAACACGATTGGCGATGCTGGAGGCGCTGCGACCCCCTGAGCCCGTCGGTCGTCTCGTGCTGGTAGTGGACCAGCCGCGACCGGTCCTGCGGGGCGCGAAGACGCTTTCCTACGCCGCCAACATGCTGGCGGCGGCTGCCGCACGTGAGGCCGGTGGCACGGATGCCCTGTTCGTGAGTGGCGACGGGCGTGTCTTGGAGAGCCAGACGGCTGCGTTCTTCTGGGCAGACCGGGAGGGTCAACTGGTGACTCCCCCTGTCTCGGAGGGGATCCTCGACTCCATCACGCGTCGTGTGGTGCTGTCGGTGATGCCGGTGATCGAGCGATCCTGCTCGGTGAGCGAGATCCTTCGGAGTCGCGAGGCGTTTCTCGCCAGCACGTTGCGCGAGGTGCAGCCGGTCGCGGCGATCGCCGACGTCGCCCTCTCGCCTGTCCCAGGTCCTCTCACCGAACGGGCTGCGCAGGGGTTCCGCGAGGTGGTGCGACGTGAGACCGGACTGGCCGACGAGGTCTGAGTGAAGTTCGCTGGGACGCGCGTCGCTGCGCTCGGTGACGCGCTCAGCGTCGGGTGAGCAGCGCGAGGATCACCGACAGCACGACGCTGACGACGATCATGAGGCCCGGCGAGGAGCAGGACACGTCCGGGTGTCGCTATGAGCGGCTCTTACCCGGCCTGCGATGAGCGCTCAAGCAGCCCGGCGAGCTCCTCCGGGCTGGAGACCGGCGCCTCGCAGGTGAACCGGCGGCAGAGGTAGGCGGTAGCGCGGCCGCCGGCAGCGTCGCGGTCGGTGAGGAGGGCGATGCCGGCGGTGACGCCGGGTCCCTCGGCGGGGGCCCCAGGTTTGCGCCCGGCGCCGGCGTTCGCGTGACCAGCGGCCACAACGAGGTTCGGCCGGTAGCGCGCTCGGACGACAGCCAGGAGCGCGCTGGGATCCTCGCCGACGATCGCCAGTGTCTGCGGCGGCTCGTCCAGGAAGTCGAGGGCGCCCAGCCAGTGAGCGAGGGCGTGCGGGGCGGCGGCCATGAGTAGCTCGAGCGGCGCCAGAGCGGCCTCGGCGGCGTCTGCATAGCGGTCGTCGGCGGTGTAGGCGGCCAGTCGTAACAGGACGCTCGTCGCCGCGGCGCCGCCCGAGGGCACGGCGCCGTCCTGGACGCTCTTGGGCCGCAGGAGCAACGCCTCGTGGTCGTCGCTCGTCTCGAAGAAGCCGCCTGCCGGGTCCGTGAAGTGAGTCAGGATGGCGTCGCCGAGTTCCCGTGCGGCGTTGAACCAGCGTGGCTCGAAGGTCGCCTGGTAGAGCTCGAGCAGGCCGGCGGCGTAGTGCGCCTGGTCTTCGAGGTAGCCGTTCAGGCGTGCGCGGCCGCCCTTCCAGGTGCGCAGGAGGCGGCCGTCATCGGTCCGCATCTCGGTGAGCACGAAAGCCGCGTTGCGTTCGGCGATGCCGAGGTAGTCGGCGCGGCCGAGCGTGCGCGCGGCCTCGGCAAAAGCGGCCAGGGCGAGACCGTTCCAGCTTGCGAGGATCTTGTCGTCGAGGCCGGGCTTGACGCGTCGCTCGCGCTCCTCGACGAGAGCCTTGCGCAGTCGCCGGAGTCGCGCCTCCGTCCTTTCTGCGGCGGTGCCGCGCCCCCCCGCCGGCCCAGCTGCGTCTGGAGCCAAATGCAGGACGGACGAGCCCTCGAAGTTGCCCTCCGGCGTCACGCCGTACGTCGCCATGAAGAGCTCGGCGTCCGCCGCAGGGGTATCGCCGGCACGTGCGGCCACGGCCGCGATCTCGGCCGGCTTCCAGACGAAGAAGACCCCTTCCGCGCCATCCGAGTCCGCGTCCTGGGCCGAGTAGAAGCCGCCGCGTTCGTCGAGCATCTCGCGGGCCATGTAGTCGAGCGTCTCAACGGCGACTCTCCGGTACATCTCGTCGCCGCTGACTTGCCAGGCGTGCAGGTAGAGGCGCGCGAGCTGCGCGTTGTCGTACAGCATCTTCTCGAAGTGCGGTACGAGCCAGACGGCATCCGTGGAATAGCGGTGGAAGCCGCCACCGAGCTGGTCGTAGATGCCGCCTTGGGCCATCGCGTCCAGGGTCTGGGTGACGAGGGCGAGCAGGCGCCGGTCGCCGGTGGCGAGGTGGCGGCGCAGAACGAACTCCGCGATGGAGGGCTGGGGAAACTTTGGGGCGTCGCCCCAGCCCCCGTTGACGGAGTCGAAGGACCGAGCGAGGGCGCGGGTGGCCGTGTCGAGCGTGCCGGACGCGGCTCTGACGCGCCCCGGGGCGGCCGTGAGGACGCCGGCGTCGGCGGAGCCCGCTTCGCCGACGCCCCCGCTCGAACTCGTTCCGGCCGCGTGCGCTTGCGCCAGCGCTGCCGTCAGCCGGGCGCCGGCCTCGACCAGCGCGCGCCGGTCGCGCTCCCAGAGCTCGGCGATGCGAGTGAGAACAGTGGTAAACGACGGCATCCCGTAACGGTCTGTGTCGGGGAAGTACGTGCCGCCGTAGAACGGCTCGCCGTCGGGGGTGAGGAAGACGCTCATGGGCCAGCCGCCGCGCTGCGTGAGTGCCTGCACGGCCTCCATGTAGATCGCGTCGAGGTCCGGGCGCTCCTCGCGATCCACCTTGATCGAGACGAAGTGGCTGTTGAGGACCTCGGCGGTCGCTTCGTTCTCGAAGCTCTCGCGCTCCATCACGTGGCACCAATGGCATGCCGAATAGCCCACACTGAGGAAGATGGGCTTGTCCTCGCGCTGCGCCCTCTCGAGCGCCTCCGCTCCCCACGGGAACCAGTCGACCGGGTTGCCGGCGTGCTGGAGCAGATAGGGACTGGTCTCGTTGCTGAGTCTGTTGGCCAAGATCGCCTCGCGTGGCAGGACTGACATGGCGCTCCCCGGCAGGAGCTCGAGATGTAACGAGATACCCAGGGACGTCGGTGCCTACGCCTGAGCGGCTGTATTGACTGAGCGTATACACTCAGCGTATAGTGTGCTCCCATGAGCGTGAGCTACGCACTACTGGGCCTTCTGGAGCACGAGCCGAGCCACGGTTACGAGCTCAAGCGCCAGTACGACGAGTACTTTGGCCGTGACAAGCCGCTGCCCTTCGGGCAGGTGTACAGCACGCTGGCGCGTTTGGTGCGCGACGGGCGGGCGGCGGCTGAGGGCAACGTGCCCGGTGAGGGCCCGGAGCGTAAGCTCTACGCGATCACGGGGGAGGGCGAGGCGGCTCTCTCGGCGTGGCTGGCCACGCCGGAGCCGCCCGAGCCGCATCTGCAGACGGTGTTGGCCGTCAAAGTCATCCTCGCGCTTCTCTCACGGCGTTCGGCCGAGGCCTACTTGGACGCGCAGCGTCACGCCCATCTGGCGCGCATGCGTGAGTTGACTGTGTTTCGTCGCACGGCGCCGCTCGCGGACGCGCTGCTCGCCGACCACGCCATCTTTCATCTCGAGGCGGACCTGCGCTGGATCGAGCTCACCGCTCACCGGCTCGATCAGCTCGCGAAGGAGTTGCAGCAATGAATCTCACACTCACCGTCGCCGGGAGCGAGGGTTCACGGTCGAGCACCGCGGAAGGCATCCACGAGGGGCGCGACCTGCAGAAGTCGTTCGGCCAGACGCCGGCTCTGCGGGGCGCAACGTTCCGCTCCGGGCAGGGCGAGATCGTCGCCGTCATGGGGCCGAGCGGCTCCGGCAAGTCCACGCTCCTTCACTGCTTGGCCGGCATCCTCGTGCCCGACGCAGGAGAGGTGCGTTTCGCCGGGCGGCGCCTCGATCAACTCAATGAGGCACGGCGCAGCGAGCTGCGCCGGCGGGAGTTCGGTTTCGTCTTTCAGTTCGGCCAACTCGTGCCCGAGTTGACGGCGGAAGAGAACATCGCCCTGCCGCTGCTGCTCGCCGGGTGGCGGCGGCCGCGCGCTTTCTCCGCCGCCCGGCGCTGGTTCGCTCCTCTGGGCCTGGACGGACTCGAGGGACGCCGTTCCGGCGAGCTTTCCGGCGGCCAGTCGCAGCGCGTGGCGCTGGCTCGCGGACTCGTCGCGGAACCGCGGGTCGTCTTTGCCGACGAGCCCACTGGGTCGCTCGATTCGCTGACCGGTGAACATGTCATGGAGTTGCTCGTCGACAGCGCCCGCCGTCTCGGCACGACGCTCGTCATCGTGACGCACGAGCCGCGGGTTGCCGCCTACGCGGACCGCGAAGTTCTCGTGCGCGACGGGCGCGTGTCGGACCCGGAGTTCCTGTGGGCCACGGACGACGCGGGAACTCCCGTCCGGGACGTTCCACAGGCGCACGGTCTACCCCGATGATCGCCCTCGGCCTTCGTCTCTCTCTGCGCGGCGGCCGCGAGGCCGGCGCGCGGCTCGTCTTCACGGCTCTCGGCGTCGCCGTCGGCGTCGCCCTCCTGCTCCTCACGCTCAGCGGCTTTCGCGGCCTGGAGGCGAAGGACGTGCGCGAGGGGTGGCTCCTCACCAACGAGCGCAACGTCATGCCCAGCATTGACGAACGCACGACGGATCCTCTTTGGTGGCGCGTAGTCTCGGACAGCTTCGGCGAGGACTTGCTGCGTCGGGTTGAGGTCGCGGCTACGGGACCGCGGTCGCCGCTACCGCCTGGTGTATCGCGGCTTCCGGCGGCGGGCGAGTACTACGTCTCGCCCGCCCTCGCCGATCTCCTTGAGCGCACGCCCGACGACCAGCTTCGCGCTCGCTTCTCCGGACGGCTGATCGGCGTTCTCGGCGAAGCGGCGCTCACTTCGCCGACTGCGCTGACGGCCGTCGTCGGCGTGCACGCACCGGGCATCGAGCCGCCGGCCTTCGTCGATCACGGCGGCGCGCCGGTGTCGACGTGGATACAGGTGCGCAGCATGGAGACGGCGCCCAAGCCGAGCGACTACTCGCTCTTCTTCCGCCTCGTCCTGGGTCTCGGCGCCGTCGGGCTGCTGCTGCCGGTGCTGGTCTTCGTGGCCACGTCGACGCGACTTGCGGGCGCCCGTCGGGAGGAGCGCTTCGCCGCCCTGCGCCTGGTCGGCGCTACGCCACGCCAGGTCAATATGATCGCTTGCGTCGAGTCGGTGCTCGCCGCGTTCACCGGCACGCTGCTCGGCGTCGTCGGGTTCTACGTGTTCCGTCCGCTGGTCGCGCGTATCCCCTTCACCGGTGAACCGTTCTTCACCAGCGACCTGAGCCTCGGCTGGGGGTTGATCGTCAGCGTCGTGCTGGGAGTCCCGCTGGCCGCGGCCGCCGTCGGCCTCCTTGCGCTCCGCCGTGTGCGCATCTCGCCGCTGGGCGTGAGTCGCCGGGTTGCGCCGCGAGCGCCGCGGCTGTGGCGACTTGGGCCGGCCGCCGCTGGTCTTGCTGCGCTGGCTGTGGCGCCGTACGTCGCGCTGCCCGAAGGCAACGCCGGGATCGCCTTCATCCTCGTCACGTTTGCACTCATCATCTTGGGCCTGGCGGCGGCCGGCCCCTGGCTCACGATGATGGGCGCCCGGCTGGTGACCCGAAGCGCCGGCAGCGACTGGTCGCTTCTCGCCGGGCGGCGCCTCAGCGACGGTCCGGGCGCGGCCTTTCGTGGCGTGAGCGGAGTCGTACTGGCCGTGTTTGTGGGCAGTGTCTTCGTCGGCGTGATCGACGCGGCCCTCAACGAGGCTCGCGCCAACGGGACGAGGGCATCGCTGCCGGCGAGTTCCGTGCGGCAGTGGACTGGGGAGCGACCCGGGGGCGGAATGGATGGGGCGAAGGCCGCCGCCCTCGTCGCCAAGTTGGAGCACCTCGAGGGGGTCACGGCGGCCGTGAGGCTCTACGCACCGGCTTCGCGCACGGACGCTGAGCTCGGCAACTGCCTGGTCGCGCTCGCGGACTGGCGCCGCATGCCGGGGCTCGCTGTGCCGAACGGCGATGGGCAGATCGTGACGGTCACCGCGAACGATCTCTTCTACGGTGCGGCCGAGTCGGGGAGTGCTGTGGTCGGTTCTGAGCCGGCGGGCGGCCTCGCCGGCCGGCCCGTCAGCGCTCTTGTCGTGCTCACCGACGGCGCCGCCAGTAGCATCGAGCGTGTGCGGACCGTACTGCTCCGCGAGTTGCCGGACTCCGCCCCGTCGGTCACCGTGGCGCAGATGGATGCCGCGTCCCTTCAGCTCGTCTCCATCATGCAGCGCATGGTTGACGTCGGTATCATCCTCAGCCTGCTGATCGCCGGCTGCAGTCTCGCCGTCTCCGTGGCCGGCGGCCTCATTGAGCGCAAGCGTCCCTTCAGCCTGTTGCGTCTCACCGGCATGCCCCTCGGTCATCTGCGCCGTGTCGTCCTCATCGAGGCCGCCGTGCCGCTGCTCCTCGGGACCGGGGTCTCGGCGGTCGTCGGCATCTTGGCAGCCGGACTCATTTTGCGGGCGATCCCGACGCGGCTGATACTCGACGCCCCCTCGGGAAGCTACTACGCGTTGCTGGCCGGCGGCGTGGCAGCTGCCTTCGCCATCGTCTGCGCGACGTTGCCGCTCCTCGGGCGGGTCACGCGTATCGAGTCGGCACGCACGGAGTAGGGCGCCGGCGGATCTCGCGGTCCGGGGTCGCCGCGAACGTGGGCCGGGCGGGTGGCCCTGCGCGCCCGCGGTGACGGCGCCGGCCGTGGCGTAGAATCGCTGCGACGTGTTGTTCCCATCAAGGCAGGCCGGCTCCCGCACATGCGTCTGATCCCGCCCACGATCGCCGAGAGTACGAAGAGCGGCGGCGAGCGAGTCGTCTTCGACGCGCTCGCCGCCTCCACGCGTTCTCACCCGGGCCACACCGCCGCGCCGGACACTTCGTCCTGGATTGTCCTGCACTCGTTCGATATCGCCGATCATCGCCGGCAACTGGCGGGCGAGATCGACTTCCTCTGCATCGTGCCGGGGAAGGGAGTGCTGGTGCTCGAGGTCAAAGGTTGTCACTCGCTGCGGCGCGTCGGCGGTGACTGGTACTACGGCGACGCCGAGGAGCCCGACCATCGCGGGCCGTTCCGTCAGGCTTCGGAGGCCATGCACAGCCTACGCCGCCGGCTCGCCGAGTCGCATCCAGAGTTGAGCGGCGTCCCCTTCTGGTCGGCGGTCTGCTTCCCCTTCATCGAGTTCGACGAGGCGTCGCCGGAGTGGCGTTCCTGGCAGGTGATCGACCGCCGCGCGCTGCGAGCGCAGCCCATGGCGCGGCTCATCGAGGCGGTGCTGGACCAGGCGCGCGCGCTGCTGGCCCAGCGTGGCGTCGCTTGGTTCCGTCCCGAGCGGGCAGAGCCGACGGCAGTGCAGTGCGAGCTGCTCGCCGGCGCTCTGCGCCCCGACTTCGAGTTCTTCGAGAGTCCGAAGTCCAGGCTGCTGCGGCTCGACGCCGAGGTGCGCCGGTACACGGAGGAGCAGTACGAGGCGCTGGAAGCGATCGACGTGAACCCGCGCCTCGTGTTCTGCGGTCCCGCCGGTACAGGCAAGACGTTGCTCGCCATCGAGGCGGCGCGGCGCGCCGCGGCGCGGGGCCGCCGCGTCCTTCTGCTCTGCTTCAACCGGCCGCTCGGCAAGTGGCTGCAAGAGGAGACCGCCGGCCTGGCGCCCAACGTCATCGCGCGCACCCTGCACGAGCACCTGCGCGTGCTGGCCGGCATCGAGCCGACGCGCGCGCAGCAGTGCCGCCAGGAGTTTTGGCAAGAGGAGCTGCCCGCCTTGGCGCTCGAGGCGCTGCTCGAGAGCGAGCGCTGCGGCGAGCGCTGTGTCGTCGACGAGATCATCCTTGACGAGGCCCAGGATGTGTTGCGCCGCAGCTACCTCGACGTGCTCGACCTGAGTCTCAAGGGCGGCCTCACGGTCGGGCACTGGCGCTTCTTCGGCGACTTCGACTGGCAGCGCATCTACGATCCCGGCGCCCTCACCGTCGAGGAGTTCCTGAACCCGCCGGTGGAGGCCCGCGCCGCCGGCGCCGCGCCGATCGCCGCGATGCGCTGCGCCCTGCGCGTCAACTGCCGAAACACGCCGCGTGTCGCGCGCTTCGCGGAGAGCGCCGGCGGCGTTTCGCCGGGCTACCGGCGCGTGCGCCGGCCGGACGATCGCACCGACCCCGAGGTGCGGCTCTACGGCAATCGCGCTGAACAGCTCGCGCTGCTGCGGGAGGCGCTGGCCGAGCTGCGGGATGCCGGCTACGGCGGTCAGGACGTCGCTGTGATCAGCTCGCTCGGCAACGAGGACTGTGCCGCCGCCGGCCTCACGGAGCAGCCGTGGCGCGACCGCCTGGCGCCCCTCGTACGCGAGCCCGGCGAGGAAGACGAGCAGGAGGGCGACTGGGTTCCCGCCTGCATCCCGAGCGACCTCGACGCCGTAGACCTGCGTTCCGGCAAGATCAAGTACGCCTCGATCTACCGCTTCAAGGGGCTCGAGGCGCCGGTGGTGATCATCACCGACGTCGACGCTTTGGACACGCCGCTGCAGCGTTCGCTGCTCTACGTGGGCAGTACCCGTGCTCTGCATCGGCTGGTGATCCTGGCCGACTGGAAGTTGCGGCCGCACCTCAAGGTCTAGCCGGCCTTCGGCGGCTCGCGCCGCCGTTTGGGCCCGTGACCCACACACGAGAGACTGGAGTCGAGATGAGAGTTGTGGCGTTCAACGGGAGCTCGCGCAAGGACGGCAACACGGCCATTCTTTTGCGTCGCGTGCTGTCGGAGCTCGAGGCTGAGGGGATTGAGACGGAGCTCGTGCAGCTCGCCGGCAAGCGCTTTGCGGGCTGCACCGCTTGTCAGAAGTGCGCCGAGACGCTCGACAACCGCTGCCACGGCGTCAAAGACGACGGACTCAACGCCTGTATCGAGAAGATGCTGGGCGCGGACGGCATCATCATCGGCTCGCCGACGTACTTCGCCAACTGCTCCGCGGCCACGCAGGCGCTCATGGAGCGCAGCGGGTACGCGACCCGCAAGACGGGCAACCCGCTGGCCCGCAAGGTCGGCGCCGCCGTCGTGGCGGCACGTCGCGGCGGCGCCATGCATGCCTTCGACAGCATCAACCACTGGTTCCAGATCAGCAACATGATCATCGTCGGTTCGAGCTACTGGAACATCGGCGTGGGGCGCGAGATCGGCGACGTCGAGGCCGATGCTGAAGGTATCACGACCATGGTGAACCTCGGTCGCACTATGGCCTGGGTGCTCAAGAAGCTGAACGCCTGAGGCGGCCGAACGCCATCGCGGCCTGCACGTTGGTCGCGAACGGTCGTCTTGCCGGCGACACGGTCGCGCTTGCCCGCCGCCGCGTACCGGTCCATAGTCTGCGACACCAGCATCGCCGGTCATTGTGGAGATGGCAATGGATGAGTGCGTCCTCGGTCGGCCGCGCCTCGAGCAGTTGATCCGCGACGGATCGGTCGCGTCGTTGAGCGCCGCGGGCGTTGGCCGGCCGCAACCCGCCAGCCTCGATCTTACGATCGCCGCGGAGGGTTGCCGGCTGATCGGCAGCTTTATTCCCGATCGAAGCCGAGTGGCCGAACGCGCCGCGGAGCTTGCCGCGTACGACCTCAATCTCGATGCCTCCACGGTGCTCGAGCCGGGACAGGTGTACCTCTTCCGGCTGCGCGAGTCGCTTCGCTTGCCCGACGGTGTGCGCGGCCGCTGCAATCCGAAGAGCAGCATTGGTCGCGTTGACGTCTTCACGCGCGTCATCTGCGACCATCACGACCGCTTCGATGAGATCCCGGCCGGCTACGAAGGGCCGTTGTGGGTCGAGGTCTACCCGCGTTCCTTCCCGGTGCGCGTCGCGGAGGGGCTGGCCTTGACGCAGTTGCGGCTCTTTCGCAGCACGCCGCGGCGCCAGGAGCCGCGCGGCGCGGAGGTGCACCGCGACGACGATGAATCCCTCGACGTGAACGGCGCCGAGGTCGTCATGTCGCTGTCGTTGAGCGGCGGAGAGGGCGTGCCGGCGGGCTACCGGGCCCGACGCCACACGCCCGTCCTCGACCTCCTGCGCGAGGGCGGCGCTCACCTTCGCGATTACTGGGACGTGGTGCAGCCGTCACGCGCGGGGCACTTCGTGCTGGAGCCGGAGGCCTTCTACCTCTTCAAGTCGGTCGAGCGCTTACGAATTCCTGCCCATCTGGCCGGCGAGATGATCCCCGTGGACCCGAGTTACGGCGAGCTGCGCACGCACTACGCGGGCTTCTTCGATCCGGGCTTCGGCTGGGACAGTCCGCGCGGCGTGCCGGCGGTGCTTGAGGTGAGGGCGCACGACGTGCCCTTTGCCGTCTCCCACGGCCAGCCGTTCTTTCGCCTGCGCCTTGAACGCGTGCTCGGCGTGCCGCGGCAGCACTACGGCGCCGGCCTCGGCTCGCACTACCACGACCAGGACCTGACCCACGCGAAGTTCTTCAGTCGAGAGGGGGCGGGGTGAGCGGTACGGCGGCGGTGAGGAGCTGCAGGAGGACGACCGCCGACGAGGCGTCCCACGCGTAGGGGCCGCGCCGGCGCGCCATGGTGGGCGCGGCCCAGTCTTGGTCGATGAGGCCGCAACTGTTGCGCCGGCTCCAGGCTGCCGCGGCGTTCAACCATAGCCAGTCTTCGAGTTCCTCGATGCGATGACGTCGCGCGAACGGCACCGCGTAGCGGGCGAAGATTCCCTTGAAGCCGCCGCCGTCGCCGCCTGTGCCCTCGCTGCGCAGGATGCCGTGAGGAGCCAACCCGGAGCGCGTGAACCGCAGAGCCCGGAGGGCGTCGGTGCGGTAGGCCTGCTCCCCGGTGAGTCGGTGAAGCAGGTCGGCGGCGCCGGCGAACGCGCCCTGATTGTAGGTGTAGGCGCGTCTGTCGACCTCGATACCGCCGGCGGGAGAGGGCTTCACGTGGTCGTTGACGCGCCCGCTCCACTCGTCGAAAAGGTTCGTGCGCAGCCATTCATACAGGCGCTCGGCTCTTTCGATGTAGCGCGGTTCGTCGAGCGCTGCCGCGAGCCGGCAGGCGGCGACCACCGCCGGCGCGTTGACGCACGCGTTCTTCTCAGCGCATGCGGTCGTCCACCAGAGGCCGCCGCCGAGATCTTGACTCCAGGCGCGTCGCCAAGTGCGGTCGAAGTTCGTCCGTGCCGCAGCCAGCAAGCGCCTGTCGCCGCCGGCCTCGTGGGCGCGTAGCGCGGCGAGGACCATCCACACGACGTCGTCGTTGTAGCGACGCACGAGCGTCCAGTCGCCGCCGTACCGCAGCCAGACTCCGCGCATGAGCGCGCCGAGACGCCGACGGAGCTCCGGGTGAGCGGAGGTCTGCCAGGCATCCGCGACCATCTCGATGAGTTCGGCGGTCTGCCAGAAGGAGGCAAGCCTCAGCGCACCCCCGCGACGGCGAAAGAAGGCGACCCCGGCGACCTCAAGGAAGAAGGCGTCGTGGAATGCCGCTAGGGCGTAGGCCGCTTCGCCGGCGCCGGGAAGGCCGCGCCGCGCCGTCGCGCGGCCTTCGCGGGACGTGTCGTCGGTCATCGGCGGCGGCTTCCCGAACGAATGTCTGGATGCGGGCTGCGCATAGTCGTAGGGTACCTCTGGGCTCGCTCGATCCCGCATGAGCGGCGTTGGAGCGCCGGCCGGCCGCCGAGGGCGAAAGACGGCCTCAAGGGTGATTCACGTGGTGCGTTCGCGCAGGAGATGGCTCTGGGTGCTGCCGGCACTCGTCTGCCTGGCCGCGCTCGCCGCCTGCGGTGCGGCTCGGGCACGCCTTGGTCTGAGGGAGGTTCGAGCGACGGCAGCGGGTCGGCGGCCGACAGCGTTCTGCAAGCATGGCCGCAGGCCGAAACCGTGATGGAGATGACGGCTGCGGGTGCCGTCCGCGTCGCGGCCGGGTCCGGCGGCGCCCGAGTTCGGCGAGGCGTCCGGCTCTGTTCCCATGAACGTCATGGTGGGCGGCTCGTTCGCCACAACCGACGGTGAGACGGCGGCCGCACAGGGTCCGGGCGTGTGGCGTGTCACCTTCGCTCCGGGCACGGACCTTGCCGACGCCGTCAGGTTCGATGTTGACATGATGACCGGCGAGGTTACGGCAGTGGCCAAGCAGGCGGACGACCCCATCGCCGATTCCGAGGACGGGCGCGCCGCCGCATAGATCGGCGGCGCAGGGGCTCAGTCGCCGGCGAGCTCCAGGAACTCGGCCGAATCCACATGGAGATCGAGCAGGTGGGGCGCCGGGAGGCTCGCCGGTTCGTACTGAAGACGGCCGCTGACGGCGCTCATGTCGATAATGGCCTCCATCGAGCGCGCGCCGTGCTTGTACGCGCCAATGAGCAAGAAAGCGCGAAGGAGACCACGGTCGATGCGCAGCGTTGCCGCCGGCCCCGAGCCCTCCGCCATCTGGGGAGCCTTCCTCATCAACAGCGAGCGCAGCAGGAGCGCTCGCCGGAGCGCGACCGCGTCGTCGTCTGAGGACTTCGGGTTTGGCCCAAGGATGTCGACGTAGCCACGCAGCCGGCTGATGAAGTCGGGCTTCTTGGCGGCCGATTCTTCCTCGGCCGCGCGGACCTCAGTGAACTCCTTGAATGACGATGCGGTCCCGCCGGCGAAGACGAAGATAGCCGGACCGAGCGGCCGGAATTCGTCGCCCTCGCGGAACCGTCCGTCCTGCATGGGGGCGAGGAAGTGGCGCAGCCAGCCGAGCCGGCGGCCATCGAGCGGCGTATCGAACTCATCCCAGAAAACGAGCGGCAGCCGCTGCTCGAGGACGGCGTCCCGGATCTGATGAAACGCCGCGGCAAGTCCGGAGGGGTCGTCGAACTGCGACAGATTGAACTCAAGGATCCGAGTTCCGCCGGGGAGCTTGTGGCGGATGGTCTCCTTGACCGCAAACGACTTGCCGGCGCCGGGGGCACCGAACACGGCGACGGACAGGGGGCGGCCGAGGGGCTGCGCGCTTCGGTAGCGCGCCGTGTACTCGTCGATGACGTGGCCGACGCTGCGCAGCGTCTCGATCTCTGTCCGGTCGACGGATGACCACGCCCCGACGGTCTCGACGGGGATGCCGACCGGCAGGCGCGACGGTCCGCCCATGGCGAGCTGCTCGGCGGTGTGCAGGACGGAGTCGTGTCCGAGTGTGCCGGCGACGATGGATCGCTCACCATCCGCCCGGGGGTGATACGTGGCGATGATGTCGGTGGGCTCGCGAGTGAGGGCTTCCGCGACCGCGTCGGCGGGGAACTCGAGCGTATCCCCCGAGGGCCTGAGCGTGCGGATGAGACCTGAGCGGTGTAGCGCTCGTGAGGCGGCAACGGCGCGTCGCACGGCTTCGGTGTCGCGCCCGCTCGCCTCTCGGGCGGCGCTTTCGACCGCGAGCGCCGCGAGGTAGCAGAGCGGGTAGCCGACCATCTGGCCTGGGTGTTGCCTGCGCCACGAGCCCTCCGACGCCGCGGGATCGAACACGAGCGTGGTTGGGTTGTCACGGCGCACGATGATCGCTCCCGAGAGTTCCAGCATGACGATCACGCGGGATGCCTGCCCGATAGGGTGACGACGGACCGCGTTGTCGACCTCTTCTGCCGTACGTTCCCAGGAAAGCGGATAGCCGATGTTGGCGCCCGCCTGGCGCAGGTCGGTGCTCGAGACGATGATGGTGAGGCGATCGGGCGCCCGCGCGAGCAGATCGTCGACCAGGGCGTTACCGGCAAGCGGCGTCATGGTAGAGACGATGATGTGGCGCGGCAGTTCGTTTCGAGTCTGATACCAGATTTCGGGAGCGCGACGGTAAGCCAGACCGATGTCTTGGATAGCGAGGACGTCGATCGTGCGTGCGCCGACTTCCGGCAGGAACGCGTCGGGGTGTTGGGCGGACTGAAGGCCCCACGCACGGTCGACACGCCAGACGGTCGCACTCCTGTTGGTCAGTGATCGAGGGAACTGCGTGACGAGGCTGAAGGAGCGCGTGACGCGATCGTCGAACGGCGAGAACAAGGCGGCCGCAGGCAGGTCCGGGCCGATCACTTTCACTGTGCGCCCGCCGGTTAGGCCGACCGCGGACGCGCTGACGAGTTGCGCGGCGCGTGCCGCGCCGCCCGGCATGGCGGCGGCATGGACGGCGTCGTCGGCGCGAACGAGCCACGCGAGATCGAGGATGTCCTCATCTGCATCGCTGGGAACGACGATGCTCCAGTCGACGAAGACATCGCCCGTCACGAGGATGGTGGCGTCGTCCTCTCTCATCTCTCGACCTCCGTTCGGGCTTGATGCTCGAGAGCGCTTGTCGTCGGCGGTCTGAGCCGGGCTTGCTCGGCGATGGCGCCTAGCTTCGCCGAGTATACGGTGTGGGGCGAGCTGCAGCGACGAAGAGGGCCGGCGCAAGGCGCCGGCCCTCTTCGTCGCTCTGAGTGTTTCGCGCGTGACCGGTTGGGCTACTCGCTGCGGGAGCGCACCCACTCCGCGAGTGCAGGCGCGAGCTCCTTCTGCGCGCGCCCGCTGACGTAGATGCCGATGTGGCCGCCCTTGAAGGAGATCGTCGTGACGTCGGTGCTGCCCACATGCCGCTCGAGCACCTCGGAGGAGGCCGGCGGGACGAGGTGATCCTCGGTCGCGAAGACGTTGAGCACCGGCATGGTGACGTTCTTGAGGTCGACCTTGTGACCGCCGATCTCGACCTCACCCTTGATCAGCTTGTTCTCCTGGAAGAACTCCTTGACGAACTGGCGGTAGGTCTCGCCCACCTGGTCCGGGCTGTCGAAGATCCACTTCTCCATGCGCAGGAAGCTCCGCAGGCTCTGCTCCTGGTCGATCGTCGAGAGGAAGCCGACGTACTTCTGTGCCATGAGCTGGAACGGTTTGAGCATGAGGAAGCCGCCGTTCATGAAGTCGCCCGGGACGTTGCCGAGAGCGTCCACCATGGCGTCGACGTCGACGAAGCGCGACCAGATGTTGAGCAAGCCGTCGCGCGTGTCGAAGTCGACGGGGGTCACCATCGTGATCAGGTTCTTCACCTTCTCCGGATGCAACGCCGCGTAACAGAGGCTGAAGGTGCCGCCCTGGCAGATGCCCAGCACGTTGACTGCGTCAAGGTCGTGACGCTCGCGCACGACCTCGATGCAGGCGTCGAGATAGCCGTTGATGTAGTCGTCCATGGTGAGGAACATGTCGCCGCGGTCGGCGTAGCCCCAGTCGATGAGGTAGACGTCCATGCCGAGGTTCAGCAGGTTCTGCACCATGGAACGGCCCTCTTGGATGTCGACCATGTACGGCCGGTTGACGAGGGCGTAGACGATGACGATCGGCACGCGACAGGGCGTCTCGGCCCTCGGCGTGTAGTGGTAGAGGACGCACTTGTCCTCCTGAAACACGAGTTCTCTGGGCGTCGGCGCGACGTCGATCTCCCTCACGTCGGCGATCGACTCTATGCCCCTCATGACCTTCTGATTGAACTCGACGAGCTCCTTGACGGCCTCATCAGGCTTGATTTGGATGGGGAACAAGGGAGCGCCCTCCTACGACGTCGCTGACTCGGACGCGGCGGCGCCGGGGCGGCTGCGCCGCGCGGTGGGCGCCGCCGGCGTCGCCGGTACCGGCTCGCCGGTGGTCTCTCTTGCCGCGAGCTCCGTGCGCAGAGCGCTGATCTCGCGCTTGAGGCCTCGTACCTCGCGGCGCAGCTCGTGGACGCGGCGGTGAACTTGGTCGACCTCCCTGCGCCCCGGCAGCCCGATGGAGTCCATGGCTTCATCGAGCAGTTCTGCCTGACGCCGCCGGTACTCCATGGCCGAGTTGACAAAGCGGCCCTGAAGGTTGGCGAAGCTGTCGCTGCCGAAGAGCGTGTAGTACACGGAGTCGACGGTCTCGGACCAGAGATCGAAGAACTGACGCAGGCTGGTGATCTCCTCGCCCTTCTCGCCCATGTCGACGAGCTTGGCGATGAGCGCTTCAACCGCGTGCATGCCTTCGTTGGCGATCTCCGTCTGGAAGTCCACGGCGGCTCGGTTCATGTCGACCCAGGCATCGAAGCTTCTGAGCAGGCGCTCCGAGCTCTCGCGCGTTAACCCGACCGCCGGCGCCGAGAGGAAGCGCCCGAACGTCACTTCGTAGGCGTTGAGCAGGCCGGCATAGGTCTCCCGCATCGCAGTTGGATCGCCACGGCCGGCCTCGGCCATGTTGCGCGCCGCGTCGGCATAGGCCGTGGTCCAGGGGCCGTAGAGGCGCTGCAGCTCGATCGAGTAGAGGCGCCAGAGCTCCGACATCTCGCCGGTGACGCCGGTCAGCGCTTCCGTGTGCATCCAGGCGCTGCGCCCGTGCAGCATGTCGTCCTTCATCTGGTCGAGGAAGCGTCGCAGCAGGTTGATCCAGTCTTCGCCTACGTCGATGGCGGGCGCCACGGCCTTCATCATGGCGGTCGTCATCTCAAAGAAGCCCAGGAACGCCTGCTCGCCGGAGAGAAGGCGCTCCACCAGTTCGCGAGAAGTCTCCGGAGCATCCGGCGGCAAGCCTGCCAGCGACGTGCGGCTCAGGGCCTGCCACTGATTCACCCAGTCGCTCATGAGTCTGCCCGGCACGTCGGCCGCGGGACGCGCGGCGGCCAGCCAGTCGCTCCAGATGCGGGACTGCGCTTCCGTCCAGGCTTGAGTGAGGTCCCGCGTCTGCTGGACCCAGTCCGCCACCGCTTCCGAGGGCGCTCCTGTCCGTTCTTCAGCCGACATGCCGCTTACTGCTCCTTCGCCGAGGACTCGGGCTTCTTGCCGGCGGCCTCCTCGGCCGACTTCATCCAGCCCTTGAACCAGTCGGCCTGCGTCTCCATGGTCTTGCGCGAGAGCGCCTCCCATGCGTCCATCGACTGACGCGCCGTTGTCTGCCAGCGCTCAAGCCACTCGCTGCCACCGGGCGTCTGCGCGGCCTTCGCCATGTTGTCGGCAACGCTGAACCAGTTGTCCCACAGCGTCTTCTGCGCGTCCGTCCAGGTCTTCATCATGGCCGTTGTCTGGTCCACCCAGATCTTGGACATCTTCTTCATGTCCTTCTCTTTGCCCGGCCAGAAGGCGCCGGCGGCCTCGCTGCTCGCCCACTGCGCCTGCGTCTCCACCATCTTGCGCGTGAGGTCTTCCCAGACGGCCATGGACTGCTTCATCGCCTCTTGCCAGCGTGCGACCCAGTCGCCGAGCGGGTTCTCCTCGCTCTTGCCGAACCCCGCGGCGGCGTCCGTCCAGCTCTCCCACATCTTCTTCTGCATGTCCGACCAGGACTGCATCATCTCGCGGCTCTGTTCCATCCAGTCCATTCCATTGCTCCTATCTACTTCGACTCTTCAGTCGGCGTCTCGTCGTGTGTGACGGGTTTGGTCCAGCTCTCGAGCCAGCGGCGTGTCCACTCCGACTGCGCCGCCATTGTCTAGTATGCGCCTATGGCTGAGGGGTCAACGCAGGAGAGAGGGCGCAGTTCATGCTCGTCCGTGGTTTGCTCCTGGTGGGTTGGCAACCACCGAGGAGGTAGACCATGAGAGCAGCGGAGCTGCGCCCTGGAGCGGACGATATCATCGTCGGCGTCGATCTCGCGGCGCGCGAGCACCTGGCAGTGATCGTCGACGCGGACGGTCGGCGCCTCACGCGCTTCCGCGTCCCGCACTCGCGTGACGGCATCGCCGAGCTGCTGCGCCGCAGTCGGGCGAAGAGCTGGCAGGCCGGCGGCCGCGTCTTCGCCTTCGAAGCCACGGGGCACGTCTGGGAGGCGCTCGCCGCGCATCTTGAGGAGAGCGGCGAGCGCTACGCGATCGTGAACCCGCTCGCCGTTTTCCGCCTGCGCGAAGCGCGGCGCATGGACCGCACCAAGACCGATCTCACCGACGCCGAGCAGATCGCTGAGCTGGCGCGCACCGGCATGGTGACGAGCACGCGCCCGCTGCACGGCCCGTACTTGGGCCTGCGCAAGGCCTGGGGCGAGTACACGCGGGTGCGCTTCGAGGCGGCCCGCCTCAAGATCCTCCTGCGTCAGCAGCTCTTCGGGCTCTTTCCGGAGCTGCTCGAGGTCTGGAGCCGCGTCGATACGCCAGGCCTGCTCGCGGTCGTGCGCCTCGGGCTCACGCCGGCGCAGATCGCGGCCCTCTCGCAGAGCGAGTTCCTGACGCGCGTCTGTGCCGAGCGCGGGGGGCGACGCCTGTGGCGCGCCAAGGTGCGCGCCGCGCACGAGAAGGCCGCTCGCAGTGTCGCACCCGGCGAGCGGCTTGAGGCTGCGGCGGCCGAAGCGCGGCGCATCGTCGCCCGCTACGACCTGCTGACGACGCAGCTCGCCGAGGTCCAGGCCGAGGTCGAGGTGCTGCTCGGCGAGATCGAGGAGGCGCGCTGGCTCGCCACCATCCCCGGCCTCGGCTTTGCCTCGGTGGCCGGGATCATCGCGCACACGGGGCCGATCAGCCGCTACCGGCACGGGCGCCAGCTGATCAAGTTGGCCGGCACCAACCCGACGCGCAGTGAGAGCGGTGAGCGCCAAGGAGGTCGGCAGGCGATGAGCCATCGTGGCCGCTCAGGCCTGCGGCAGGTCGCGTACATGGCGACCATCTCCTGCCTCGCCCACAACGTGCGCATGCGCGCCCACTACGACCGCCTCGTGAGCCGCCCCGAGCGTCCGCTCGCCAAGATGACGGCGCTCGGGGCCTGCATGAACAAGCTCCTGCTCTGGGCGTTCGCCGTGATGAGCAAGCGGCGCGCCTTCGAGCTCGACCACGAGTGGAAGGAGTGCGCCGCTTAAGCTGTTCGGGGGCTCCGGTCATCTGCCGGAGAGAGGGTCACGTCGTCCGTTGTCCTGGGCGGTCTCGCGCCACCGGAGACCAAAGCCCGCCGTCCTTCCGCTCGGCGGCCCTCGCTCCCCCGGCCACAGGTTCGTCCGCATGAAGCACGATGGGCCTCGCCGATCGGCGAGCAGCCCGCATCTTCAACTCGATTGGACACGCAACGGCCACCGGAGCCCATGGGGAGCATGGTTGACAAGAACCTGATAGCACGCGCTTCGGTGAGGTTCTCCCAGGCGTCCAGCATGTCGCGCGCCTCCGCCTGGCCGCCCTCCGTGCCGAGCGCTCTGCGAAGTCTGCGCACGGTCTTCTCCGAGTCTTCTAGGCGCTTCTTGAGCTCTTGGTACTGCCGCTCCAGTTCATCGTAGCGGTAGCGCGGCACGACGCCCATGAGCCGCCACCAGTTTTCAAGCAGGGCGTGGAAGTCCGACACCTCAACAGCGGACAGGCCCTTGGCCGGCGAGGCCTGCGGAAGCCAGAGCTTCATCCAGGCCTCGAGTGCGGCCGGCGTCATCGGGCTCTGTCCGAGGGCGCCGAGGGCGTGCTGCGCGTCGTCGGCGCCGCGCAGGGCGTCTGCCGTCATGCGAAGCCACAGCTCCAGGAGGCGTGGGTCCACGGTGCTCACATGCGCAGCGCGCCGTCGACCTCAATGGTGCGGCCGGAGACGTACTCGTTCTCGAGAATGAAGCGTACGGCGTGGCTGATCTCCTCCATGGTGGCCATGCGACCGAGGGGAATCTGCTTGATGATGCGCTCGCGGATGTCCTCACGGATGGCTTCCGTCATCTCGGTCGCCACGTATCCCGGTGCGACGGCGGCGACGCGGATTCCGTGGCGGGCGAGTTCCTTGGCCCATGTGACCGTCATGGCGGCGACGCCGGCCTTCGTGGCCGTGTAGTTCGTCTGGCCAACATTGCCGCCCCGCGAGATGGACGAGATCGAGACGATGACGCCGCCCTCACCCTGCTGCACCATGTGGGTCGCCGCCTCTCGCGCGCAGAGGAACACGCCGGTGAGGTTGACGTCGATGACTTGCTGCCACGCCTGCAACGACATGCGCTCGACTTGCCCGTCCTTGAACTTGACGAGCAGCGCGTCGCGGGTGATGCCGGCGTTGTTGACGACGGCGTCGATGCCGCCGTGCGTGGCGACGAAGTCGGAGAAGAGGCGCTCGACGTCCGCCTCGCTGGTGACGTCGGCGGAGCTGATCCACACATCTACGCCGCTCGTCGCGGCCTGCTGGCGAAGCTCCTCGAGGCCGGTTCCCTCGCGGTCGCAGGCCCCCACGCGGGCGCCTGCTGCGGCGAGATCCAGGACGAAGCGCCGACCGAGGCCTCGCGCCCCACCGGTCACGAGGATACGCGCCCCTTTGAGTTCCACAGTCGACCTCCTCAGACACGACGGCATGTCGTTCCACTTTGGGGCATTCGGGTGGCGTGTGCAACGTTCGCGTGCCCGATCGGCCGCAGCGCCGAATCTGGGCGGCGGTGGTAGAGTCGGCAGGTCGGCCGGCAGGAGGGGCATCATGAGGTTTGCGCGCTGTCTCGTCACCATCGCGGCGGCGATAGCGCTGGCCGCCGGATCGGCCGGCCTTTGGGCCGGCCCTGCGGCGGCCAAGAGCTACGAGGTCACCGCAGTCGCCATCGACGCGACCGTGCGACCGAACGGCGATCTGCGCGTCACCGAGACGCGCACCTTCAACTTCTCGGGCTCCTACTCGTTCGTGTACTGGGATCTCGAGACCGCGGGCTCGGACGGCATCGAGGTGATCTCGGCCAAAGGACCGGACGGCGGTGGGCAGAACGTCGTCCCCTACGAGCCATCGGGCAGCTCGCAGCCGGGCACCTACTGGATCTCCGACCAGGGGACCATGGTGCGCACGCAGCTCAACTTCAGCCTCACCGACACTGCCGCGGACTTCACGATCGACTACCTGGCGCTGGGCGCCGCGAAACGCTGGGAAGACACCTCCGAGCTCTACTGGCAGCTCATCGGCTCCGGCTGGGAGGTGCCGGCCGAGAACGTGCGCATCACCGTGCATTTGCCCGACGGTGTGAGTCATGAGGAGGTGCGCGCCTGGGCGCACGGCCCGTTGAGCGGCGTCGTGACGATCCAGGACGACGCCAGCGTGCTCATGACGGTGGATCGTCTGCCGGCGGCGACGTTCGTTGAGAGCCGCGTGCTGTTTCCCGCGGCGGCTCTCGCCGAAGCGACGCTGGCCGGGGGGTCGCGCGAACAGGAGGTGCTGGACGAGGAGCAGCGCTGGGCCGACGAGGCGAATGCGGCGCGTGCCTCGGCCAGGCTGAGGATGATCGTCGGCGGCGTCCTTGCGGTCGTCGTGCCGCTCCTCGCTGTGGTGCTGGTCGTGTGGCTCTACGTGCGGCACGGGCGCGAGCCGAAGACGCGGTTCCAGGCGGAATACCTCCGCGACGTGCCGCAGCCGGATCTTCCGCCGGCACTCGTCGGCTACATTTGGCGCATGGGCGGAGTGCAAAACGACGATGCCGTCGCGACGCTCCTCGATCTCGTCGACCGCAAGTACCTGGATATCGAGCGGGTCGTCGTGCCGAAGCCGCGGCTGTTCGGCGCCGACGAGGAGGTGACCTATCGGCTCACGGCGCATCCGGAACGGCTGACCGAGCTCTCGGTATTCGAGCGGCAACTGGTCGAGCTCCTGTTCCGTGACATCGCCGACAGCACCACGCTTGTCCTGAGCGAGCTCAAGAACATGGCGCAGGAGAAGAAGTCCGAGTTTTCACTGGGCTACAAGGCGTGGCGCGAGGCCGTGGAACGGGTCGCCGAGGCGCGCGGATTCGTCAACGCGAGATCCAAGAGCATGGCGACGGTGGGCGTGCTCGCCGGTCTTGTGACGATCGCGGCGGCGGTCGGCGGGGCGGTCATCTCCGGCTGGATGGGCTACCTGGCGGGAATCGTCGTCGGCGTCGTGCTTCTCGTCGTCGCCGGCGTGATCAAGAGCCGTTCGCCCGAGGCGGCGGAGTTGCATGCACAGTACGCCGCCCTGCGGCGTTACCTCAAGGACTTCGGGCGCATGCAGGAGAAGCCGCCGGACGCAGTCGTCCTCTGGGAGCGCTTCCTCATCTACGCAGTCGTCTTCGGGATCGCCGACGAGGTCGTTAAGTCGATGCGCGTGCGCGTGCCCGAGGTCGTCGGCGATCCGGGCTTCGGGCCGAGTGCGGTGCTCTGGTTCGGGCTTTACGGTGGCCCGGGCAGCGGCGTCTCGGCCTTCAGCGCGCTGAGCGACAGCTTCGGCGCCGCCGTCTCCACCACGACGTCGGGAAGCGGCGGTGGCGGTGGGTTCTCGGGCGGCGGTGGGGGCGGCGGTGGCGGCGGTGGGGGCGGCGCCGGCTGAGCCGCCGAGCCCGGCCCGTCGCGCGCTGCGGCGCATCGCCTCAGTGATCCACCTCGGCGGGCCCGGCGCCGAGGCAACGCCGGCGGTCTACATGTCGGCGGCCGGGGGCATATCAGGGGCAGAGTACTGCGTCCATGTGCCGGGAGGTCTGCGATGAGCGAGATCGGCAAGATCCGAGGCTGCATGTCCGAGGCCGACGCGATGCACGTCAGGCAGGAGTGCGAGAGGCTGCTCGGCGAAGACGAGGTCGTGGACTGCGCGGCCCTGATGCACGGCGACCTTATGCTCTTCACGAACTGGCGTCTGCTCCTGGTCGAGAGAGACCGCCTGCACGGCAAGGAGGTGGAGTACACATCCATCCCCTACCACGCTGTGGTGCGCTTCTCGGTGCAGGCCGCCGGGGCGCTTGATTTCGACGCCGAGGTGAAGATCTGGACGTCGTCTCGTGACGATCCGATAAGGCTTCAGTTCAGCCGCGAGGTCAACGTCTACGACTTCCAGGTCAAGCTGGCGCAGAGGGTGGGACTGTCGCACCTCGGCTGACACTCCATGCCGGCCGCGCCGGCCGGCGCGAACGCGTCTAGCCTGTACTGACCCCGAGATGTAGCGACACATCCGTCTGCTACCGCCACATCTTAGCGGCACCGAGCACCTCGGCGGGGATCCTGCCCTTGGTGAGCCGTCCGTTGTGCGCCCGGTCGTGGTTGTAGAGCAGCAGGTAGCGCTCGAGCTCACGCCGCAGGCCCATGTACTTGGGCACCAGGTAGCGGGCGAACGAGGGCTTCCAGCACTCGTCGAGGATGGTGCGCTGCACACGCTCGACGAAGCCGTTCGACTGTGGCCGGCCGGGGCTGATCAGCGTGTGGGCGGTCCCCAGCTTGGCAAGCTCGGCGTCGAAGGCGCGGTTGCGGAACTCGGAGCCGTTGTCTGTGGAGACACGCTCCAGGCCAGCCCGCCACGGCCGGCTCACCCGCCACGCGGTGGGCGAGCCGGGAGGCGAAGCGCGCGTCGGGGTTACGCGGCGTCACGTGCAGTTCGGCCCAGGTGAAGGCGCTGGCTGCGTCGATCGCCGTGTACTGCCAGACGACGCCCTTGGTGCCCGCTAGGCGGCCGATGCAGAAGCAGTCCATCTGCACCAGTTCGCCTGGGTGGTCGACCGCGATGTGGCGCTCCGGCTCGGGCTCACGCGCCGGCTCCGGCGGGGCCGCATAGCCGGCGAGCAGCGCGTAGCGCAGCGCCCGGGTGCCGAGGCCGTGCCGGCGCAGCACACGGTAGACGCCGTTGGCCGAGACCGTGAAGCCGCCCCACTTCTCGCGCCGCAGCTCGCTGGCGATGTGCGCCGGTCCGTAGCCCGGAAAGCCGAGCGCGAAGGCGACGATGCGCTGCTCGACCAGGACCGGTATCGAGTTGGGCATCTGCGGAGCGCGACGGCCGCGGGGACGCAGGATCTCGGGGCCGAAGCGATCGACCGCGTGCCTCCAGCGGTAGTAGGTCGAGCGGTGGATGCCGTGCAGCCGGCAGGCTGCGGCGACGCTGCCAAGCTCCCGCGCCGACGCAAGAACACGTAGACGATAGGCGTACAGCACATCATCATTGGTCATGGGGCGACGCTCCTTCTGCCGAGATTGGTCTCTCAGACAGACAGGATGCGTCGCCCCACCTCAGTGAGACAAGAAAGCTCCGAGTGTCGCGACTACTCGGGGATAGGACAGTCTAGCCTCCTGCGGGCCGTCGCTTCCGGCGAGCGACTCGGCTGGATCAAACTCGAGCCGCCGTTCGATCTCATGGCCACCTGACCGGTCTCCAGTGCCGGTGCTACTCCGCCTGCACGTCGGCCACGGCGGCCGCGTAGAGGTCGCGTCCCGCCTTCGGTCGCTCGTGCCACGTGGCGCGCTGCCAGGGATCCCACGAGTAGCCGCGCGTCGTGTGTAGCGAGGAACCGACGGCGACGGCCAGTTCCACCCCCTCGGCGCGCAGCGCCGTGAGCGTCCCTTTCGGGCCCACCTTGAGTACGCGCAGCGACGAGGGGTCGCCGAAGCCGATGGACTGCCACGGCAGGCGCAGTTCGAGCGCCTCGCCGGCGTTCCATGCGGCGCCGCTGTCGAAAGTCGCGTCGGCGGGGTCGGTTGCGCCGCGGCGCAGGGCGCCGACGGCGACCGACTCGGCCCGCAGGCTCTCGCCCGTCGTGGGCACCGTGAGCGGACGGTTCGTGATGAGGCGCTGGACGTTCCAGACGCGGCTGCCGGGCCGGAGAGCCGCCGTGTCGTAGCCAACGTAGCCGCGCACCTTGCCGTAGAGGATCGCGTACTGATCGTTGGAGGCACGCACCAGGGCCTCGGCCGTGTCGCCGGGTCCAAGCACGACGGCGTAGTCGGCGGCGGGGTACTGACGGCCGAGGCCCGGCAGGCCGCCTCCTCCGCCGGGAAGCACGTCGAAGCCCAGGGTGACCGGCGTCGACCGCCAGGCGGCGGAGTCGTGGAGGATGAGGCGCAAGTAGAGAAAGGCCTCGTCCTTGACGGCGCGGACCTCGCGCAAGGGACCTCGTCCTTCGAAGATCATCTGCGAGCCGTTCGTCGTCCACTCGCTGCCGTCGCCGTCGAGGGTCACGACATCGCGCTCGCCGGCGTCCATCGCTACGAGACCGAAGTGCTCCTCGTTGGTCCAGGGATTGCGCCAGAGCTGGCGGCGGTCGGCGGGCACCTCGTAGTCGATCGTGTTCCAGGTGAACTTGAACCACTCGTCGGCCCACTCGAACACGAAGCCGCCGGAGCAGCCGCGCTCGTGGATGATGCGCAGGAGCTCGGCGTCGATCTTCATTGCCTCGTGCTCGGTGTGGCCGCCCTGGTTGCGGCCGAGCGACCCGTAGTGCGCGAGGCCGGGGGATGACGGTACGCCGAACTCGGCGATCATGGGTGGGAGTCCGGCGTGATGGTCGCGCAGGGCGGCGATGTACCCCGCGTGCGGGTCGCCTCCGCCGGCGTCGGCGAGCGCCGTCTCGTGGCGTTGAAAGTCGGGGTAGTAGGGCTACGCGTGGTAGCTCGCGAAGTAGCCGCCCGACCAGGCCGCCGTCGGCTTGACGTGGTTGGCGTCGACGCCCGCCAGGTCCTCGCGCGCCAGTGGTTCGTCGGGGTGGTCAGGCGGGTCGGTCGTGACCCAATTGGTGAATGTCAGCGGGATGGTGCCGCGGCGTTCGGCCTCCGCGGACGCGACGGTCTCGAGCATCTCGGCGAGCCACGACTCGGTCGGGCTCGCCGCCTCGCTTGCGACGAAGTAGTTGCCGGCGAACGGCGGGCGGGCGGCGTTCTTGCGGTCTGAATCGACGATCGCAGCTGCATCCCACCCGACGCCGATGGAGTAGCCGAGAAGCCGCCGGGAGACGTCGGCCGTCCACTCGCCCCAGGCGACTCCGCGGCGGCGGCTGCGGGTGAAGTCGCCTTGCGCCGCCGCGCTCGCCTCTCTGAGCTCACGCTTGAAGCCGTCGCGGACCGTGCGCGTGTAGAGGTCGCGGGTCTCCAGGAACTCCTCTTGCGGAATCCAGACGCCCTGGACGAGGTGGATGGGCGCGTCGGTGTGGGCGGCGTTGTACTCGGCGAGCTCCCGATAGAAATGTGGCGGCATGATCGGGTAGACGCGAATCGCGCGCAGCTTGAGGGCGCCGATCCCGGCGAACCAGCGGCGGCACTCGTCGGCGCCGATGCGCAGTTCACCCGGCGATGAGCCGGGCAGTGTGGAGCCGATGTTGACGCCGGGGATGAACGAACGCTCTCCTCCCACGGTCGGGGGCACGAAACGTTCGCCCTCGGTGAACGCCGGCCGGCGAAGACCCGCCTGTTCATCGGGCTGTGGCGCCCACGACGGGGCGCCACCGCTGGCCGGGGCCTCTGCGCAGCCGGCCCCAACGAGGAGGACGAGAATGGCGGCGGCCAGGGCGGCATGCGCGGGCCCGCCGCGACCGGGCGCCGCGATCGACTCGTGCTGGTCGTACCGAGCGCCACGGCTCAGGCGAGCACCGCGACGAGCGAGACCCCGAGAGCCAGTTCGGCATCGCGGATGCGTTGGAGCTGCTCGGCGCTCATCGCCGCGGGTTCGACGGGCTGCGGCAGGCCCATTTCGCGCATCGCGGCGAGCAATCTTGCCTCACGCTCGGCGGCCAGCGACCGGCAGCTGTATGCGAGCAGCGTCAGGCCGAGATCGCTTTCCAGCGTGCGGATGCGTTCCAGCTCCTCTGCGCTTAGATTGCGGGCGATGTCGCACAGCATCTGTCACCTCCTCGGGGCGTGCCGAGTCGTCGTGCCGCCGGACGCCGGCGTCGCACGTGGCGGCGCTCGCGAACCTACGCCGACACGACCATTGTCGTACACTCCGACCATGAACGTGAGCCATCTGCCGCGAGAGGGCGGGGGCCGCCGCGCGGCCGGCTCGGCGGCCTTACTCGTCGTGCTCCTGGGTATCTCCTTCCAAACCGGGTCGGCGCTCGCCGTTCATGTCATCCGCGACGTTGGTGTCGTCGAGGCGGCCTGGCTGCGGACCGCGTTCGCCGCGGCGCTGCTCGCCTTCCTGTCTCTGGTGTGGCGGCGCGGGCAACTGCGCCTGCCGCGCCGCGGCCAGCGCCTCACGTTTCTCGCCTTGTCGCTCTCCCTCCTCGCGATGAACCTGTGCTTCTACGCCGCTATCGAGCGCGCTCCCGTGGGCGTTGTCGTCGCGATCGAGTTCCTCGGTCCGCTGGCTGTGGCCGTCATGGGTACGCGACGTCGGCTTGACTGGCTGTGGATCGGCCTGGCCGGCGGCGGCGTGGCGCTGCTCTCGAGCCCCAATGGGTCGACGACCGTTGCCGGCCTGTTGCTCGCGCTCCTCTCGGGAGCATGCTGGGCGGCGTACCTCTTGCTCGCCAAGCACCTCCTGACGGATCTCGATCCGCTCGTCGTGACGACGCTCATGATCGCCGGCGCCGCCGTCTTCCTCACGCCGATCCTTCTCGTCAACGGGGTACGGTTCGCCGACCAGGCGAACACCATCGCGCTGGCATTCGTCGTCGCCGTGGCGTCCTCGGCGCTGCCGTACGTGCTCGAACTCGTCGCCCTGCGGCGGGTGCCGGCGGCGACGTACGGCGTGCTGCTCAGCATTGAGCCGGCGATCGCTGCCGTCACGGCCTTTCTGATCCTGGGACAGCGACTCGCGCCGTTGGAGGTCGGCGGCATCGCCGCGATCGTTCTGGCGGCGGCAGGCGCAAGCTGGACGAGCGGCAGTCGCGGCGCCGGACTCGAAGTGCCCGCGGTATGAGTTCCAGGCGTGCTGTGAGGAGACGCGACCGGGTGACGGCGGCATGATTCGCCTGCTGCGCGACTTCCTTCGCCCCTACCGGCTGCCGATCGTCGCCGTGCTGGCGCTCGTCCTTATCCAGGCGCTCGCCAATCTCTACCTGCCGACGCTGAACGCCGACATGATCAACAACGGCGTGGTCCTCGGCGACACTGACTACATCGTGCGCACGGGCGCCGTCATGCTGGGGATCACGCTGGTGTTCGTGGCGGCCGCCGTCATCGCCGTGTACTGGGGCTCGCGCATCTCCATGGGCTTCGGCCGTGACGTGCGCGGCGCGCTGTTCCGGCGTGTGCAGCTGTTCTCGCAGGCTGAGGTGAATCGGTTCGGCACGCCGTCCTTGATTACGCGCACGACCAACGATGTCCAGCAAGTGCAGATGGTCGTGCTGATGATGCTGAACGTCGTCATCTCGGCGCCGGTGACGGCGATCGGCGGAATGATCATGGCTCTGCGCCTGGACCTGTCGCTCTCGGTCGTCATCCTCGTCGCCGTGCCCGTGATGGGTGTCTTCATCTACGTCGTCGCAAGCCGGGCGCTGCCCCTCTTCAGGTCGATGCAGGCGAAGATCGACCGAGTCAACCAGGTGACCCGCGAACAGCTCGCCGGTGTGCGCGTCATCCGGGCCTTCGAGCGAACGGCCTTCGAAGAGCGCCGTTTCGATGTCGCCAACGCCGACCTCACGGCGACGACGCTCACGGTGAACCGCCTCTTCGCTCTGATGATGCCGGCGCTCATGCTGATCCTGAACTTCTCGACGGTGGCCATCATGTGGTTCGGAGGCATCAGGGTCGCCGAGGGCGACATGCCGATCGGCGACCTCACGGCGTTTCTCACCTACGTCGTGCAGATTCTCTTCGCCGTGCTCATGGCGACGATCATGTTCGTGATGGTGCCGCGCGCGGCGGCCTCTTCCGAGCGCCTGCAGCAGGTGCTCGAGACGTCGCCATCCGTCGTGGACCCGGTCGTCGCGCAGACCCCGCGAGAGGCGCGTGGCGTGATCGAGTTCCGTGACGTCGACTTCCGCTATCCGGGGGCGGAGCAGCCGGTCTTGTGCGGCATCAGCTTCACCGCCCGGCCCGGAGAGACGACGGCGATCGTCGGCAGTACGGGCAGCGGCAAGTCGACCGTGCTGAACCTCGCCACTCGCTTCTACGACGTCACGGCGGGACGGGTGCTGATCGACGGTGTCGACGTACGCGACCTGCCGCAGCAGGAGCTCTGGTCGCGCATCGGGCTCGTGCCGCAGCGCTCGTTCCTGTTCAACGGCACGGTGGCGAGCAATCTGCGCTACGGGAGCGAGGACGCCGGCGAGGAGGAGCTCTGGCGAGCCCTCGAGATCGCTCAGGGCCGCGAGTTCGTCGAGGCCATGCCCGATCGGCTCGCGGCGCCCATCGAGCAGGGCGGCGCGAACGTCTCGGGCGGACAGCGGCAGCGCCTCGCCATCGCCCGCGCGCTCGTTAAGCGCCCCAGCATCTATCTCTTCGACGACAGCTTCTCGGCGCTCGATCTGGCCACCGACGCGCGCCTGCGAGCGGCGCTCAAGCGGGAGACGGCCGCGGCCACGGTGATCATCGTTGCGCAGCGTGTCGGCACGATCATGCACGCGAATCAGATCATCGTGCTGGACGGCGGGGTCGTAGCCGGAAAGGGGACGCACGACGAGCTCATGCGCGGGAACTCCACGTATCGCGAGATCGTGGCCTCGCAACTCGGCGAGGAGGGAGTCGCATGAGTTCTGCGCCGGCATCTGGCCGGCCGGGCGGCGTCTCCGGTCCTGGGCGACCGCCTGGGATGGGCGGGCCCGGCCGTGGCCCCGGAGGAGGTCCGCCGGGCCACGCCCTGCTCATGCCGGCGAGCAAGCCGAAGAACCTGAAGGGTGCGCTGCTGCGTCTGATGCGCTCGCTGCGCACCGAGTGGCCGCGCCTCGTCGTCGTTCTGGTTCTCGGCGCGATCAGCGTCGCCTTCTCCGTCCTCGCGCCGCGCATCCTCGGCGCGGCCACCGACATCATTTTCGAGGGGATCGTCAGCAAACAGCTGCCTCCCGGAGTGACGCAGGAGCAAGCCGTTTCCGGACTGCGGGCGAGCGGTCAAGAGCGGCTGGCCGACATGCTGTCCGGCATGACGCTCGATCCCGGCCAGGGCGTCGACACCGGCGCGCTGGGGCGCACCTTGCTCTTCCTCGTCGCCGTCTACGTGGCCAGCGCGGCCTTCGCCTGGGCGCAGCAGTACATCATGGCCGGCGTGGCCCAGCGCACCATCTACCGGCTGCGCCGGACCGTCGAGGAGAAGCTCGCGCGTCTGCCGCTGGCCTACTTCGATCATCAGCCGCGCGGCGACGTGATCAGCCGGATGACGAACGACATCGACAACATCTCCCAATCGCTCCAGCAGAGTCTCATGCAGCTCATCACGGCGGTGCTGACGATCGTCGGCATCCTCGCCATGATGTTCTCGATCAGCTGGGTGCTGGCGCTCATCTCGCTGCTCGCCGTGCCGCTGTCCGTTGTCGTCACGATCATCATCGCAAAACGCGCTCAGCCGCACTTCCTCGCCCAATGGGAGCGCACCGGCGCGTTGAACGGTCATGTCGAGGAGATGTTCTCCGGTCACAACGTGGTGAAGGTGTTCGGCCGCCAGCCGCAGGCGATCGCGGAGTTCGACACGCGCAACGAACAGCTTTACCAGGCGAGCTTCAAGGCGCAGTTCGTTTCAGGGGCGATCCAGCCGGTGATGCAGTTCGTCGGGAACCTCAACTACGTCGCCATCGCAGTGGTCGGCGGCCTCATGGTGGCAACCGGACGAATCTCGCTCGGCGACGTGCAGGCGTTCATCCAGTACTCGCGACAGTTCAGCATGCCGATCACGCAGGTGGCGAGCATCATGAACGTCCTGCAGAGCACGGCCGCGTCGGCGGAACGGGTCTTCGAGTTGCTCGACGAGGGGGAGGAGCAGCGAGACGCCGCCGAGCCGGTGTTCATGGAGCACACGCGGGGCCACATCACGTTCGACCGCGTCTCCTTCAGCTACTCCCCGGAAACACCGTTGCTGCAAGATCTGTCGCTCGAGGTGCGGCCGGGCGAGACGGTGGCTATCGTCGGGCCCACGGGCGCCGGCAAGACCACGCTGGTGAACATCCTGCTGCGCTTCTACGAGATCGACAACGGTCGCATTCTCATCGACGGCGTGAACACGCGCGACATGGCGCGCGGCGACCTGCGCCGGCTCTTCGGGATGGTACTCCAGGACACTTGGCTGTTTGGCGGCACGATCCGCGAGAACATCGCCTACGGGCGTGAGGACGCCACCACCGAGGAACTGGTGGCGGCGGCGCGCGCCGCGCGCGTGGACCACTTCGTGCGCACGCTGCCGGACGGTTACGACACGGTGCTGGACGACGAAGCGACGAACATCTCGCAGGGCGAGAAGCAGCTGCTCACGATCGCGCGAGCGTTGCTGGCTGACCCGGACATCCTCATCCTGGACGAGGCGACCAGCTCTGTCGATACGCGCACCGAGATGCTGATCCAGGCGGCGATGGTCGAGCTCATGCGGGGCCGTACGAGCTTCGTCATCGCGCATCGGCTCTCGACGATTCGCGGCGCCGACATGATCCTCGTGATGGATCACGGCCGTATCGTCGAGCAGGGCTCTCATGACGAGCTCATGGCGGCTCGCGGCTTCTACTTCGACCTCTACGCGAGCCAGTTCGAGGCTGCGCTCGACGAGGCCTCCTGAGCCGCGGGCTGCGCGCCGCCTGCGGGAGGCCTCGTATTTCGCGTACGTCGACGGGGTGAGTGGGTGGGGCGCGCCACACCGGGCGCTGCGCTCGCCGCGGAGGGCTCAGTCGGGGCAGTGGCGAGTGTCAGCGGCGCGGCGCGCCCTCGTAGACTCGCCCTCATCCATGTGAGAGCCCTGTGCGAGGCCTGAGTTCACGATAGGGATCCGGGACGGCGGCTGCCGGCGGCGACGACCGCGGGCGTCAATGCCCAGGCGGTTCCGCGTCGCTAGAGCAGGCGCGAGAACAGCCGGTAGATCTGATTGCGGAACTTCTCCCAGGAACTGAACGCCTGCAGGCGTTCGAGCGTGATCTCCAGACAGTTGTCGATATCCGTCTGGTACTGCGCCGCGTAGGTCTTGGCGATCTCCGCGTCGTAGATCGCCGCCACAACCTCCTCGTGCAGGATGATGCTGCGGATGTCCCAGTTGCACGTGCCGATCATGCAGAGTTGCTCGTCGACGGTGACCGTCTTGGCGTGCAAGAAGCCCGCCTTGTACTGGTAGACCTTGACGCCCGCATCGATGAGTTGCCGGTAGTAGGCGTGCGCGGCGAAGAACGGCACCTTCTTGTCCGGCACGCCAGTCATCATGAAGCGCACGTCGATGCCGGAGGCCGCAGCGACGCACATCGCCGTGATCAGCGGCTCGTCGGGGACGAAGTAGGGCGACTGTACCCAAACCCTGTGCCGTGCGTTCGTGAGCGCGACGATGAAGGCGTCGCGAATCGCCTTCTGCTTCGTCTCTACACTTGAGTGCAACATCTGCACCGGGATGCCGTCACCTGGCCGATGGGCCACGGGCTCGTTGATGTAGCCGGTGACGAGATCTTCCTTGCCGCCGTTCAGCATCCAGGTCTTGGCGAACACGGCGATATACGGCGCCACGATCGGGCCGGTCATGCGCACGTGGGTGTCGCGCCACACGGCGAAGCGTTTGCCGCCGTCGATGTACTCCTGGCCCATGTTCATGCCGCCGGTGTAGACGACGTCGCCGTCGACGATGGCCATCTTCATGTGGTTGCGGTAGTTGACGTGGGAGGCCTGCTTGTAGCACGGCACCACGGTCGCGCCGGCGGCGGCCAACTGCTTGAGCTCGTCCTTCTTGTACGTGATGCAGGAGAGCCAGTCGTAGATGATGTGCACCTCGACGCCAGCCTTGAGGCGATCGAGCAAGACCTTCGTCACCTTGGCGGTCAACTCGTCTTGCTCCCAAATCAGGTACATCAAGTGGATGTACCGCTCGGCGCGCGCCAGGTCCTTTAGCAGATTGGGGAACTTCTGCTCGCCGGCCACGTAGACATCGACGGTGTCGGCCGGCAGGATCGGCACGTGGCTCTCGTGTTGCGAGGCGATCGCGATCCGCTCGCCCGGGGTCGTCCTCATATCGTCCATCACCGACTGTGTGAAGTCCGCGTTGGACTCCAGCACCGGAGCCAGAGATCGTGTCATCAGGTCGCGCAGTTGCGCGCGCAGCCTGCTCCGTCTCGCGTTGTCGCGGCGGTAGTTGCGGCCGATGAAGAAGTACAGGATCACGCCCAGGATGGGCAGCAGCATGATCACGAACAGCCACGCGAGGATCGTGCTCGGGTCGCGGTCGTCGGTGATCAGCGTGTAGATGACAGCGACAACGGCGATAAGGATGAAGACGTAGAGGACCAGGGAGACGATTGAGCCGGCCGCGTACGCGTCCCGGATCGGCCCCGAGAGTGCCAAGGACGCAGCCAGCATCGCTCCTCCTCCACAAAGTTGTTGCCGCGGCGTTGCTTTACCAAGCGGTACGTAAGGGCATCCTACTACGTTTGGCAAGTGCGCAAGGGTCATTCACCTTGGCCGCCCGCACGGTGGGTCCTCGACGCTCTCTCCGAGGACGACTATCATCGATGGTAGGCGCGAAGGGGGCTCATCATGAAGACACGTACACTGATTGCGGTTGTCGCCGGTCTTCTCTCCATTGCGGCGGCGCTCCTCGTCGCCGGTTGTGGCGGGCCGGTGATCGGCTCCGGTGATCTGACCACGAAGGAGTACGATTTCAAGGACTTCACGCGCATCGAGGTGAGCCATGCCTTCGAGGTTCAGGTCACTCGTGGCGAGAGCTTCAAGGTTGAGGTGACGACCGACGACAACCTCGTAGACCGTCTGCGGGTCGAGCAGAGCGGCTCGACGCTGCGCATCGGCATGGAGCCCGGCATCAGCTTCGGCACCGCTACGCGCGAGGCTATGATCACGTTGCCGACGCTCGAGGCGGTGCTGCTCTCGGGGGCGTCGAAGGGCGGCGTGATCGGCTTCAGTGGCAAGGGCGACCTGTCAATCGGCCTTTCGGGGGCCAGCACTCTCTCCCTGACCGGCATCAAGGCCGGCGATGCGCGCCTCAAGGTCTCGGGCGCGAGCAAGCTGGCGGGCGATCTCGATGCCGGCGATGTGGGCATGGAGGCGTCCGGCGCGAGCCAGATTCAGCTCTCGGGGTCCAGTGACGCTGGCGACCTCGAGGCATCCGGCGCGAGCAAACTCTCGCTGACCTCGTTCGAGCTTGTCGATGCGAGCGTGACGCTCTCCGGCGCCAGCACGGCGACAGTGACAGTCTCGCGCACGCTCGATGCGGACTTGAGCGGCGCCTCCAACCTCACGTATTCGGGCGGCGCCTCCGTGCGGAACATCCAGACGTCCGGCGCCTCACAGATCAACCAGCGCGACTGACGCATCGCCGTGATCGCTCGGCGCCGGTAGGCGCGCGCCGGGGAAGGGGGAAGCAGCGTGGACTTCTTCGAGACAATCGAGCGACGTTACAGCGTGCGCGGCTACAAGCCGGACCCTGTTCCCGACGAGCTGCTCGAGCGCGTTCTCGAGGCTGCGAGGCTGGCGCCGACGGCCTGCAACCGGCAGCCTTTTCGCATCGTCGTGCTACACACGCGCGGGCGTGAGGATGAACTGGCTCGCATCTACGGCCGGGGCTGGTTCACGCAAGCGCCGCTCGTGCTCGCCGTTGTCGCCCTCACAGGTGAAGCGTGGCGCAACCAGGCGGGCAAGTCGTACGCCGACGTCGATGCGACGATCGTCATGGACCATCTGATTTTGGCCGCCACGGCTCTAGGGCTGGGAACCTGCTGGGTGGCGGCCTTCGACGCGCAGGCGGCGCGCGAGATCCTGGCCTTGCCCGAGGGCGCCGAGCCGGTCGCCTTTACGCCGCTTGGTTACGCGGAGAAGGCGCCGGCCGGTTCCGGCCGGCGCCTTCTCTCTGAGCTGGTCACGTACGAACGCTGGTAGCGCCTCAGGCGCCGCCCTTCTTGAGCTCGGCGAGCCGGGCCTCGACCTCGGCGTCTTTGGCTACGTCGTCGAGGCCTTCGAACTGCGCGTCGAGCGATGAGGCGGCGAGTTCCATCTGTCCGGCGACGCGCGCTTCTTCGCGGCGCACCTTCTCCTCGAAGCGGCTGATCTCGCTGGTCGGGTCGGTAATGTTGACGCTGCGCAAGGCGTCGTGCACCTGCGTCTGCGCCTCGGCGATCTTGGCGCGAGAGACGAGCTCATCGCGCTTGGCGCGCAACTCGTCCAGCTTGCCTTTCATGGCGGTCAGGCCGCTCTTCAGCTTCTCCACGACCTCGGTTTGTTGCGCGATCGTAGGCTGCAGGTCCTTCGCCTGGTTCTCGAAGTCGATTTGGCGCTTGAGGGCGACACGGGCCAGATTGTCGAAACGGTCGGCCTCGGCGGGGTTGCCGGCGCGCAGCTCGCTCGCCTTGGCGGCCGCCGCCGCGGCCTTGGCGCCCCATTCGGCCGCCGTCTCATTGGCTTCGCGCTCGTCACCCTGCATCATGCGCAGGTTGCCGATGGTCTGAGCCACGGCGTCTTCGGCCTCGGCGATGTTGTTCGTGTAGTCGCGGATCATCTGATCGAGCATGCGCTCCGGGTCTTCCGCCGCGTCGATGAGCGCGTTGATGTTGGCGCGCGCCAGTTGCGCGATACGCCCGAGGATCGACTGTTGTGCCATGACGCTCTCCTTCTCTGCCGAGTCGATTGTGCGGCGCCGGCGGGGTCGGCATCGCGGCCGGCCGGCGCCGCCGCGCCGCTAGAACCTTCCGCCGCCGCTGCGGCGCATGCGCGTCCCTCCTCCGCCGAAACTGCCGGGACTGAAGCCGCCGAAGCCGCCGCCGCCGGATCTGCCGCCGCCGAAGCCGCCGCCGCGGGACCCGCCGCCACCCAGCATCGCGTTCAGGAGGATGCCGCCGATGATGGCGCCGGCCAGGTTGCCCATGTTGCCGCCCATGCCTCCGCCGGGCGGGGGCATGGGCGGGAAGGAGGCGGAACCTGCCTCAGTTTGAGCGCCCGCGAGGGCTTGAGCGGCGAGCTCCTGCGCGCGCGCGGCGTACTGAGCGGCGGTCAGCGGGTCGGACTGGGCGATGGCCACAGCATGCTCGAGATGCCGACCGCCGTCGGCCAGAAGCGAGCGCGGACCAGCGCCGATGACGCCGCGGTGCGTTGTGATGTAGTCGTTTGCCGACGCCAGTTCGCTGCGTGCCGCGAGGAGCGCGCGCTCCAAAGAGGCGGCGGCGCGGGCGCGCTGCTGCTGCTCGTCGCGCGCCTGCTGAAGCGCCTTCTCGAGCGCGTCGTCGGCCTCGTGCAGGCGTAGGAGCGCCGTGAGGGGGTCGCGCCCTCCCTCGGGGGCGGCGGCGGCCTCGGCGGCGCTCACCGCCGACGTAGCCGCCGCGACGAACGGCGCGAGGACCGCCTGTTTCTCGCTGAGGCTCTGGGCCTCGGCGATGTCGCGGCGCGTCTCGGCGACTGCCTCGGCGATTTGTCCCGCCGCCGCGGCCAAGTCCGCGCGCAGGCGGTCGACGGCGTCGAGCAGCTGCCCGGCCTGGGCTGCCGCCTCCTCGGCGGCGACTGCGGCGACCACCGCCTCTCCTCGGTGGCCGGCGCCGAGCTCGTTATGGCTGTCGACGATACCGTCGCGGGCGAAGCCCATTCGCGACCGCGCATCGTCGATGCTCGTCGCGACCGAGGAGAGCGCCGACGGCGCGTAGACGGCGCCGAGTTCCTCGAGCGTGCGCGCCGTTTGCGGCAGACGCGCCTCCAACTCGGCGAGACGTGTCTCGACGCCGGCGATGACCTGGGGCACGTTGTTCTCCAGGTCGCGCAGCTTGTCGAAGCGCTCGGCCTCCGCGTCGAGACGAGCGCCGGCGGACTCGGCGGCGCTGATGATCTCCTCGAGCAGGCGACGCTGGGTGTTTTCGTCGTCGGTCTCGTCGAGCTGCTTGCGGAGCCTGAACGCGGTCGCGAGCTCGGCGCGCGCCTCGTCGAGGGCGCGCTGGAACGGTTTCGTCGCTTCCTCGCCGAACTCCGCCGTCGCGAAGCCGACTTCGTCGTCGCTCGTCTTGATCGCGTCGTCGGTCTCAACCAGCAGGACGTTGGCCCGCTTGCGCAGTTCCTCGACGGGGAGCGCCGCTTGAGGTGGCTCGCCCGGCTGCGGCGCCGGCGCGACCTTGCCGCGTCCGCGCGACTTGAAGATGGCGATGACGGCGACAACGACCACGAGCAGGACGACACCGGCGACAATCAAGATGAGTGATGATCCCCCCGACGAGGTCGATCCGTCGTCGCCGTCCGCGGGCGGCGCTACCGGCTCGCCCGCGACCGCCGTCTCTAATCCGCTCGCCGCGCCAACGACGGCGCCCACCCAGTCGTTGTCTTGCAGCGAGGGTTCGACGTCGTTTGTCATCACCTCATTGAGCTCTTCGTTTGTGAGGGGAAAGTCGGCGTCGGCGGAGTAGGCGTACACGCGGTCGTCGACCGCGACGGCGAGCAGGATGTCGCGCAGGCCGAGGTCGCTTTCGTCAAACGTCTCGGCCGCCCACGCGCGGCCGCTCATGCCCGAGAACGTGCGCACGTAGACCATCCAGAGCTGCACACGCTCCTTGTCCTGAAGCTGATCGATGGCCGCCTGTGCCTTGGCGCGGCCGTCGCCGAGAACGCCGGCCTGGTCCTCGAGTTGGGATGTGACGCGGTACGGGCTTTCGGCTCGCGCGAAGGAGACGGGCAGGAACAGAGTAGCCGCCATGAGGCAGAGAGCAAAGAGGAGGGCTGCCGGCAGGGCGATGCCGAGACGCTGCGTGTGAGTGCTCACCGAGGCTCCATTGGTCGTGGCCACTGTGTCAATCTTGCCGTCCGTAGTGTGCGCCAAACGTCGCTCTGTCGCGGGCTCGGTTGCGGCTACCTGTCGCCCATGCGCCAGGCGCGCGCCTTGCGCACCGCGAACGTGAGGACTCCCGGGAGAAGGGAGACGAACGCGATGATCGCCAGGGCCAGGGCGAGCTTGTCTTGTACCCAGGGCACGCTTCCGAACCAGTAGCCGGCGCCCATGAAGATGACGACCCAAAGCGCTGACGCGACGGCGGCGAAGAACATGAACCGGCGTATCGGCATCTCGGCGACGCCCGCGATGAACGGCGCCAGCGTGCGCACGATGGGCAGAAAACGCGCCAAGACGATGGCCTTTCCGCCGTGCCGCTCGTAGAACTCGTGTGCGGCGGTGACGTGCTCCGGCTTGAGGTAGCGTCGCGGCTTGGCCAAGAGGCGTTCTCCGAGGAATCGGCCGATGAGGTAGTTGACGATGTCGCCGAGGAAGGCGGCGAGGAAGAGGAGCGGCGCCAGCACCAAGATCTCCAGGAGCCCGCCGCCGGCGAGTGTTCCGCTCGTCACCAGCAGAGACTCCCCGGGTAAGAACGGCAGGACGACGAGGCCGGTCTCGGCGAAGATGGTGGCGAAGAGAGCGATGTACACCCAGGCGCCGAGGCGCGCGACCGCCTCCGCGAGGTAGGCGTCGAGATGGAGTGCGTACTGGAGGAGCTGGTCGATCGAGCTCACGGGGTCGTGGGGGGAGGCAGGTCGGTGGTGGGTGCCGCCGGGCTCACCACTCGGAGTGTGAGTCGCGGCCCGCGTCACGTGCCTCGTGCCGCGGAAGAGCAGATCGGTGCCTTGCAGTGGGCCGCATTGCTCGACTCCTGGTGGTGGATCCAGACGCGCTGTTTCGACGCGTCGGGATCGCTTCTGTGCGGACTAGTATAGTCTCAGAGCGTGTGGGGAAAGGAGAGTCGCCGTGGATGAAGCCAGGGAGCCGGCTGAGTCGGTGGACGAAAAGCCGCCTCTGCGTCCCGTCGTCGTCACCGAGACGATCGTGACGGCGCGTGCGTGGAAGCCGAGCTGGTGGCCCCTTCTCGTGCTCGGCCTCGTGGCCGTCGTCTTCGGCGCGCTCGTGCTGGCCAACGTCTGGAGTAGCCTCAGGCTTGTGGCGCTGTTCGCAGGCATACTGCTCGTGTTTGCAGGCATCGCGCAGCTCGTCGCCGCGATCGGCGCTCGTCGCCGCGGCGCGGGACTCGCCGGGGCGGTTGTGACGCTGCTGGCCGGCGTCGTCGTCCTGATGTGGCCGGAAGGCTCTCTCAAAGCCCTCGCGGTGCTCGTCGGCGCGAGCTTCATCGTCTGGGGGCTACTGCTCGCATGGGCGCTTCGCAAGGACCACGCCGGAGGCTCTTCGGCGGGAACGGCGTTTGGCGTGATCTTGGCGATCATCGGCCTGGTCGTCGTGTTCTGGCCGGGGCCGACGGTCGCCGTGCTCATGGTTCTCGTCGGTGCCGGAGCCATCGTCTTCGGCGTCTTGGCAATCGCCCAGGCGCTGGCGCTGAAGCGCGCCTAGAGCGCGCGCTCTAGGCGTCGTGCGGCACGACGAGCACGGGGATCGGCGAGTTGTGGACGAGCTTATTCGTGATGCTGCCGCCGCCGAAAAAGTTGATGAGAGCACCCTCTCCGCGAGCGCCGATGACGATGAGGTCGGCGCCGATCGACTCGGCGAACTCGATCATCTCACGGGGCTCGTTGCCGAGACGGAGGGCCGCCTCCGCGGGGACTTCAGTCTTCTCGACGAACTCGGTACGCAGGCGCTCCAATGCCCTGGGCGCGTCCGGGTGCCGAAGAGCGGCCTCCGCCTTCTGCAGGCCTTCGCCGGCGGTGTACTTGCCGGCGATGACGTGCAGGACGAAGAGGTGGCCCTCGGTCAGTCTGGCGAGGAACGCGGCTTCCGCGAAAGCTCGTCTCGAGTACTCTGAGAAGTCGGTGCAGTAGACGATCTTCATGTGGTGCCGCACGATGCCCCCCTCGTCGTCCCTGTACTGCGAATCTGCCCGCCGTGCTCCGAAAACGCCGGGCGTGCTTCCCTTCTTCTCAGGGCGGCGGGATTCTAATCGTTGGCTTGCGAAGGGGACCCAACGCTTGCGGCACCGCCTGCAGCGAGGCCTGAACCGCGCGGCGCCGGCGGCGACGGTGCGACCCGCGGACGGGCTTGCGGTAGGCTGTTCGCATGAACCTTCGTCGTGTCGGTGGCTTGCCGCCATACATCTTCAGTCACATCGATGAGCTGAAGGCCCGCGCCCGCGCGCAGGGCCGCGAGGTGATCGATTTCGGCATCGGCAGCCACGACAGCGCTACGCCGGACACTGCCGTTGAGCGGCTCTGCGCGGAGGCGCGGCATCCGTGCAACCACGGCTACCCTACGTCGGCCGGCCTGCCGGAGCTGCGCGAGGCGCTGGCCGGCTGGTACGAGAGGCGTTTCGCAGTCAAGTTGGATGCCGCTCGTCAGACGATTGTCACCTGGGGCGCCAGCGAGGCGCTGGCACACCTGCCCTGGGTCCTCGTCGGCCCGGGCGACACGGCGCTCGTCCCGGAGCCATGCTATCCGATCCATCGCTACGCGCTGCAGTTCAGCGGGGCGAGCACGTTGCCGCTGCGCATAGAGGACGGCGTCGACCTGATCTCCGAAGTTGATCGCTGTTGGGAAGACGCGGCGGTGAAGCCGCGGGTCATCCTCGTTTCGTTTCCGCACAATCCGACGACGCGCTGCGTCGAGCTCGCCGATCTCGAACGCCTCGTCGCCTTCGCCCGCCGTCGCGAGATCGCGGTACTGCACGACTTCGCCTACGCCGACATCAACTTCGACGGCTATCGGCCGCCCAGCATCCTGCAGGTGCCCGGCGCCGAGAGCGTGGCCGTCGAACTCGTCTCGATGAGCAAGGGGCACAATATGGGAGGCTGGCGGCTGGGCTTCGTCGCCGGCAATGCCGAGGTGATCGCCGGCCTGGCGCGCCTCAAGAGCTACTTGGACTACGGCGTGTCGAAGCCCATCCAGCTGATGGGCCTGGAGGCGCTGGAGGCCTGCGACGAGGTACCGGCGCGCATGGCGCAGCTGTATGCGCGCCGGCGCGACCTGCTCTGCGAAGGCCTCGACGCGTGCGGGTGGCCGGTCGTGCGACCAAAGGGGACGATGTTTGTCTGGGCGCGAATCCCGGACGCCCATCGCGCGGCCGGCTCGCTGGCCTTCGCCGAGCGTCTCATCGAGATCGCCGGTGTCGCCGTCTCTCCGGGGATCGGCTTCACCGCCGGGCTCGAGGCTGGGCGCGGCACCTGGGCCGACGAGCACGTGCGCTTCGCACTTGTTCAGCCGGAGGAGCTGATTGGCCGGGCGCTGGAGCGTGTCGCGCGGGCGCTGGGTGTCTGACCCCGGCACGCGGCGACTGCCGGCCCTTGGCAGGATCGCCGCGTGCCTCGTTCATGGGCCGCCCCTGCGTATGGCTCAGCCGGGGTTCTTCTCCGTCTGGTCGGTCGCTTCGCCGACCGGCGCCAGCCCGGCGGCATCCTCCATGAGCTCGACCAGGCGCCGCAGAAAGAGAGCCACGGGCACACCATCGACGACGTTGTGGTCGAATAGGACGGTCAGCGCAAGGGCGTCACGCGCCTCGACTCGATCCCCGTCTGCCCACGGCTTGCGCGCGACTCCTCCGACGGCGACGATCAAGGGGTGGATGCCGAGAGGAATCGCCCATCCGCCGTGGCTGCCTTTGCTGCTGACCGGCACCGAGGTCAGCATGACGGTGCCCATGGTCTGCTTCACGCGCCAGGGGTCGGCCAGCATGCGGTCCCAGTACATGGTGCGGCGCAGGCCCGGGGGCAAGGCGTAGGCGAGACGGAGCAGCCACGGCGGGGGCACATCGCCGGACGGGTCCAGCCACTGTTCGCCGGGCTTGAGCGAGGTGGACTGCGCGGCGCGCAACTCGGCGCTCAGCCTTTGCACGTCCTTCTCGTTGGCCTTGCGCAGCACGTAGGGCATCGGAATGCGCTCGCCGGCAGAGTTGCCGTTGAGGCGCCGGTAGAGGGCCACGCTGACGTCGACGTCGTCGAAGAGCACCAGAGCGCGCCGGCCGTGACGCACCCCGTGCATGCGCTTGTGCTCGGCTGCGGCGCGCGCCACGCAGTACAGCGCCCAGGCGGTGAACGAGACGTCGTCTCCGCCGGCGCGCTTGAGGGCGGCGATGGCCTCCCGCGCCGCGGTCACGTCGACTTCCAGCAGGACCGGGACATGAGCGCGGGACATGCCGATGCGAACGGTGTCCCAGACGGCAGTGCGCGACGCCGAGACGGGGAGGATCTCGTACTTTCCGAGCCGCTCTCTGTTCATGCCGGGATGTTACCGCAGCGCGGCCGATCCGCTCACGTTCTGTCGCCGGGTGACGCTCGGTCCACTATGATGACGGCGGCGCCGACAGGAGGTTGAGGTCGCCATGCAGTCAGCGCGACGCCGCACGGTCGCGGCGCAGAACGTCAGCCGAATGTGCCTCGTCTGCGGCGTCGAGAACGCCGCCGGACTGCGGGCGCGATTCTACGAGCTGGCGCCCGCCGACGAGGCCGCCGTCCCGCCGACGAGCGCCGGCGCAAGCCGCGAACTGCTCGGCGTCTTCGTTCCCCGCCCGGAGCATCAGGGCTATCCCGGCCGGCTGCATGGCGGCGTCGCCTCGGCCATCCTCGACGAGACGATCGGGCGTGCCATCACGATGGTGCACCCCGATGTCTGGGGCGTCACGGCCGAGCTCACGGTGCGCTACCTGCGACCGGTCCCGCTGGACCGCGACATTAGGGCGATCGCTCGCATCACGCGCGACACGCGGCGCCTCTTCGAGGGCACGGGCGAGATCCTGCTGGCCGACGGCACCGTGGCCGTCAGGGCGTCGGGCAAGTACGTGAAGATGAGCCTCGAGGAGATCACTGAGGACGGCATGGATGAAGCAGAATGGTTCGCCGACGCTCGGCCGCGGCCTCGTGTGGTAGATCTCGCCGAGCAGGGCGCCGCCGGTTCCGGCGAGTCGGGGCGCTAGCGCGTCCGACGAGGCGCTCTGCCAGCGTCGGTTCTGGGTTTCATCAACGCTCTCGGACCCTGTCATCCTCCGGTGGCTTGGCTCCCCTTGGGATCCTGGTCTCCCCTGCGATCGGCGCGCTTTCATTTCGGTCGGCACCATTGTCGTGGCGCTCAACGCGCAGCTCCTGCGAGGCAGGCGATATGATCCGCTGAACTGAGAAGACCCATGGGGCGGGCATGAACCACATCGTAACCCTGACCATGAACCCGGCTCTCGACACGTATCTCTCGGGAGCGACGTTCCGCACGAGCAAGATCCGCTGCAGCGTGACCGGCTGTGGCCCTGGAGGCGGCGGCGTGAACGTCGCGCGCGCAATTCGCAAGCTCGGCGGAATCGCCGGGGCGGCCGTCGTCGTCGGCGGCCCATCGGGCGCGCGACTGCTGCACATGCTCGAGGAGCGCGGCGTGCCGCACCACGACATTTGGGTCGAGGGTGAGACGCGCGGCACCTTCATCGTTTTCGATCGGGAGAGCAAGCGGCGCTACCATCTCATCATCGAGGGCGCGGCCATGCAGCCCGCCGAGTGGCGCTGCGCGCTGGACTTACTCGGCGAGCTCGCTCGCCCGGAGAGCTTCGTCGTCTTGAGCGGCAGTCTGCCGCCGGGCGTGCCGGACGACTTCTACGCCAAGGCGGCGGCCATCGCCAAGGAGCGCGGCAGCCGCGTGGCCGTCGACACATCCGGACCGGCGCTGGCGGCCGTCATGGCGGAGGGGGTATGGCTGGCCAAGCCGAACGCGCATGAGCTGGCCACCGTGGCCGGGCGCGAACTCAGCACGTTCGGCGAGCGTCGCGCGGCGGCGGAGTGTCTGGTGTCGGAGGGTTCTGCGGACATCGTCGCGGCGACGTTCGGCGCGCAGGGTTCGCTGATCGTCACACAGGACGGAGAATGGGTCGCCGACGCTCCGCCTATTCAACCGGAGAGTGAGGTGGGCGCCGGCGACAGCTTCCTCGGCGCTCTCTTGCTCGCCCTCTCTGACGGTAGAACGATCGACGACTCGGTGGCCTACGCTGTGGCGGCTGCGGGCTCGGCGCTGAGCCGTTCCGGCCCGGGGCTCTGCGACCGTGACGAGACCGAGCGTCTCTACGCCCTCATCCGGGCGCGCGACGGCGTACGCCCACTCCCCTCGTAGGGCATCAGAGGCGGAAGCGACGTGGCCGCCCCGGTCGTCAGAGAACCCGGGCGGCCACGTCGTGCCGAAAGCTTCTTCAGTCGCTGGTTAGGCGCTTAGAACGCCCGCCAGTACGTGTTTGGCCACTGGCTGGGTCCGTGCCCCCTGCGGATCGCGTATGCTGTTGCCCGAATCTGTGCCCAGCCGTCGTAGATGCTCGAGGCCCGCCAGGGATTCCAGGTGCCGCGCCAGGTGCCCGGGTAGTACTGGAAGAGGCCCTTGTACGTGCTGCCGGCGTAGCGATTGCCGCCCGACTCGAGCAGCATCAAGCGTTTCAGGCCGGCAGCACTGATGCCGTAGCGCTTTGCGGCGATTTTGATGAGGGGCGTCCAGTTGCCGCTGCGATTCCAGCGGATGATCTGCAGGCGGCGCTGGACGAGCCTGTTGAGCCGCTTGACCTTCGCTGCCCACCTGGCTTCTGCCTTGCGAGCCTGCGTCTCGCTCGCCACGAGTTCGTCGATCTCCACTTGCGTCACGACGTTGTCGGCGAGCAGCGTAGCGGCGAGCTCCGTCTTGGCCGCCTGCAGGGAATCGGTGACGGCCGCGGTGGTTGCGTCGGTGGTCGTCAACTCCGAGTCGGTGGTCGCCTGGCCGTCGTCTCCGCTCGCCTGCGGCGCTTGCAGGTCGTGAGCGTAGAGGACGAGCGCTGTACAGGTGGTGAGTCGCTCGGCAGCCCGGCTGCGGGAGGCCTTGGCGGAGCGCAGTTGCGCCTTGAGCTGGTTGAGACTGAGCACCTTTGCGGCCGCGGGAGTCGCGGTGAAAGCCAGCGAGGCGAGGAGGGGAAACAGAAGGAGAAGTCCGAGAGAGAGCTTGCGCACGGTGTCCTTTCGCCGTGATGTCTCCGCGTGATGTGATGTGGAGCGATTGTTCGCGGAGCTTCAGGCGCCCGGCATGCGTACGTCCATAGGCACGGCGTCACCGTCGGGGAGGGAACTGAGGGGAGAAGACGAATCAGCGGCACACTATGGGGCGCAAGGTGGGCGCCTCTTTCTATGTGTCGATCCGGCGAATATTCAACCTGAACGGCGAGGACTCTGCAACCCGCCCGCTCGCGAGGGTCTGGTTACGTTCGGTCGCCGGCCCGGCTTCGGGCCAGCGAACGCCGCCTGAGCACGAGGCCGAGGACCCCCGCGGCGAGCAAGGTGATGGCGGCGCCGGCGAGGCCTGAGAGACTGGTGCCGGCGCTGACGGCGGGCCAGGCGCCCTCATCGTCGGACTGCGACGGTGCGGCTGCCTCTTGGGCGTCCTCGGGTTTGAAGGCGTAGTCCGGCAGAATCGCGAGCCTGGCCTGCGTTTCCTCGGCGACCTGATGGGTCGAGGAACTGGTGCTGAGTTCTTCGTTCGCGCCGATGACGCGTGCGATGGACCACTCCAGACCGTCGGCGTTGGGGGAGGCGAACCAGGACAGGGCTGCCCCGGCGACGACGGCGGCGACGGCGAGGCCGGCGAGCACCGGCGTGAGTCGCCGGCCGGCGAAGGGGCGCCGCTGGCCCGAGCCCGCGAGCAGGTCCGGCTGCGCGCGCATGACGAACAGGACGACAACCGCTGTGGCCAGACCCTCAACGATGCCGATGGCGAGGTGAATGGGCTGCATGAGCGCCAGGAAGGCGGCGAAGGGCAGCGCCGTGATGCCCGAGGCGGTTGTCTCGAGCACAACGGCAAGGGCGCCGAATTGCAGGCCGACGACGGCGCCGGTCACGCTGGCGGCGATCACGCGGCGGCGCGACGGCTCGGCCGCGGCGCCGACGATCTTGCGGTACACGAGCGGGTAGGCGACGAAGGCCGGAAAGAAGCCCAGGTTGAAGATGTTGGCGCCAAGGGCGAGGAGGCCGCCGTCGGCGAAGAAGAGCGCTTGAACAGTGAGGACGGACGCCATGACGAGGAATGCCGCCTCGGGCCCGAGCAAAATGGCGAGGAGAAGCGCCCCTCCGATGTGGCCGCTTGAGCCGGTCCCCGGAATCGAGAAGTTGAGCATCTGAGCGGCGAAGACGAAGGCGCCCGCGACCCCCATGAGAGGGATCTTGCTCTCGTCCAGGTCGCGGCGCACATGGCGTGCGCTATAAGCGACCGTAGCCCCGGTCGCGACCCACATGGCGCCGCCGACGGCGGGGGAGAGCAGCGCGTCTGCCATGTGCATGGAGGGCTCCTCGGGCGGTGTGGCGGCGGCTGGACTGTGGCGCGAGCAAACCGAGCACGGAGCAGTCTAGAGCGAAGATGCGTGTTACGTCAAGGACAAGCGTGCTACGTGACACACTTCACAAGCGTGTTTCGTGCTATAGTCCGCGGCGAGCGCTGCTCTCCCTCGTTGTCTTCCCGTATCGGAAAGGACCACGATGAGTCACTTGGCCAGGTTCGGCGTCTCGATCGAGGAGCGCCTGCTCGAACGCTTCGACGAGCTCATCGCGGAGCAGTCCTACGTGAATCGCTCCGAGGCGATCCGTGACCTCATTCGCGCCGCTCTCGTCAACCGGCAATGGGATGCCGGCACGGAGAATGTCGTCGGCACAGTCACGCTCGTCTACGATCACCACGCCAGCGATCTGGCCGACAAGCTCACCGAGCAGCAGCACCACCATCACGAGGAGATCATCTCGACGCTCCACGTCCACCTGGACGCGGAGCACTGCCTGGAGGTGGTCGTGCTGCGGGGCGCGGGGCAGGACATCAAACGCATCGCCGACGAACTGGTCGGCACGAAAGGGGTGCAGCACGGCAAGTTCGTGGCGACGACCACGGGCGACATCGTCTAGGGGCGCCGGGCACGTGTCTGCGGTTGCCGCCGGCCTGGCCACGCTCGACCGTCTCGATCGCCTGTCGCGCCAGCAGACGGCTGTGCACCGCATCGACCCTCGCGCCAAAGTGCTGGCGACGGCGGTCTACATCGTCTGTGTCGTGTCGTTCGGCCGGTATGAGGTTTTTCCGCTCCTGCCCTTTGTCGTCTTCCCCGTAGTGATGGCTGCCGAGGGCAATGTGCCGTTCGGGTTCCTTGGGCGGGTTCTCCTCGCCGTTTCACCCTTCGCGATCGTGATCGGCGTGTTCAACCCGTGGTTCGACCGCGACGCCGTCGTGCGGATCGGCGATCTTGCCGTGAGCGGCGGTTGGGTCTCGTTTGCCTCGATCCTCGTGAGGTTTCTGCTCACCGCCTCGGCCGCTCTCGTACTCACGGCGACCACCGGCTTCCTGGGCGTGTGCGTGGCCTTGCGCAGACTGCGCGTGCCGGACGTCTTCGTCACGCAGCTGCTCCTGCTCTACCGTTATCTGTTCGTGCTCGGCGAAGAGGCGCTGCGCATGGGCCAGGCGCGCCGCTTGCGTAGTCAGGGGCGGCGCGGCATGGGCCTCACGGTGTACGGCCAGATGCTCGGTCAGCTTCTGCTCCGCACCGTCGCTCGGGCGCAGCGGGTGTACTTGGCGATGAAGTGCCGCGGATTCGACGGTGAGGTTCGGGTGGCGCGCAGGCTGTGCTTCGGGCGCGCCGATCTCGTCTTCCTGGCCGTATGGTCGGCGCTCTTCGTGGTCTTCCGTGCGATTGACGTCCCGGGGCTGCTCGGGCGGCTGGTTGAAGGCGTGTCGTGAGCCATCACACGATCTCGGTGCGCAATTTGGGCTTCGTCTATCCGGACGGCACGCGGGCGTTGAACGGCGTGTCGTTCGAGGTGGGGCACGGCGAATCGATCGCCGTCGTGGGCGCCAACGGTGCCGGCAAGTCCACGCTGCTGCTTCACCTCAACGGCATTCTGTGGCCCGGCGAGGGCACCGTGAACATCGGCGGCACGCCGGTTACCAGACACACGCTGGCCGAGATCAGACGCACCGTCGGCATGGTCTTTCAGGACCCGGACGATCAGCTCTTCATGCCGACTGTCGGTGAAGACGTCGGCTTCGGTCCGGCCAACCTCGGGTTGCCGCCCGGTGATGTGGAAGCGCGTGTCGACGCCGCCTTGGCGCGCGTCGGCGCAGCGCATCTGAAGGAGCGGCCGCCGTTTCACCTCTCAGGCGGCGAGAAACGCCTGGTCGCCATCGCCGGCGTGCTCGCGATGGAGCCGAGCATCCTGATCATGGACGAGCCGTCCAGCGGCCTGGACCCGCGCGCACGGCGCCGACTCATCGGCCTCCTGGCGTCCTTCGAGCACACCCGCATCGTTGCCACGCACGACCTCGACTTGGCGGCGGAGCTCTGTGAGCGCACGATCGTCCTCGGCGGCGGGGCCGTGCTCGCCGACGGCGCCAGTGCGCATCTCTTTCGCGACGATCGTATGCTCGCGGCCGCCGGGCTGGAACGTCCTCTCGGTATGCAGGCCTGCCCGGTCTGCGGCCGAGCGCCGTCCGGCGAAACGTCGCTTCCCGCCGCGGGCGCCGGCTCGACCGAGTGAGGCGGCGGCTGCGCCGCCGCCTCCCCGACGGTCGCTAGCTCTCGTCCTCGAGCACGACCAGCGCGTCGGCCGTGAGCTCGTAGTCCTCGTCCTCGTTGAGGTCGTGCACGCGAATGCGCTCGAGCTCGCCCTCGCCCTCGAGTTCGAGAGGCTGGGCCTCGCTGAGCAGTTTGACGTCGGAGAGGCGTAGCGCCGAACGCACGGCGCTGGAGACGCTCGGCTCCTTGCTCGTGGTCATGAGCACCACTCGGCCGGTGTGCTCCGTGAGATCGATGGCGAGCTGGGCCGAACGATCTCCCGTGTCGAGCACGACGACGCGCTGGTCCGCGACCTCGGAGAGGTCGTCGAGGCGCGTGTAGACGCCTTTGCCCTTGTACTCGTCGAGATTGCTTATCTCCACCTCGACGACCGCCGCCGGACGCGCATGACAGGACTTGTCGACACGCTTCTTGGATGCGTCTTCCGGCGAGACGTGCTCGCGCCAGTTCTTAACCGCCTCGTGCAGAGCGTCGGCGGCCAAGTTGCTGCAGTGCATTTTGATCGGCGGTAAGCCTTCCAGCGCGTCGGCGACATCGGCGCGCGTGACGTGTAGGGCCTCGTCCAAGGTCATTCCCTTGACGAGTTCCGTAATCATGCTCGACGTGGCGACGGCGGAGCCGCAACCGAACGTCTGAAACTTGATGTCCTCAATGCGGTCCTCGTCGGTGACCCTGATGTAGATGTCCATCATGTCGCCGCAGACCGGGTTGCCGACACGTCCGACGGCAACGTTCGGCCCTTCCAGCGTACCCACGTTGCGCGGGTTGCGGAAGTGATCCAGCGTCTTCTCGGTGTACTGGGTCGATTTCATCGACGTGGCCTCTCGATCGTCGCAGGTGATGTGGCGTTCATGCCGGAGCCGCCGCCTCATAGAGAGGCGAGAGCGCCCTCAGCCGGGCGATGACACCGGGGAGCACGGCCATGATGCGGTCAACCTCTTCGGACTTGCTGAAGCGTCCGAAGGTGAACTCGAGCGAGCCGTGCGCCTCCTCATGCAGCAGGCCGCAAGAGATCAGCGTGTGTGACGGCTCCAATGTCTTGGAGCTGCAGGCCGAGCCCGTGGCCGCGGCGACGCCCTTGTCGCGCAGCGACAACACCATCGCTTCGCCCTCGACGCCCGCGAAGCGGAAGTGGGCGTTGTTCGGCAGGCGCCGGCCCGGCTCCGTCGCCGGCGCCCCGTTCAAATGCACATCCGGGATCTCCGCCAGCACGCGCTCCACCAGGCGATCGCGTATCGCCCGGATGCGCGTGGTCTCGGCGGACATCTCGGCCGTCATGATGTCGGCCGCGGCGGCCATTCCGGCGATGGCCGCCACGTCCTCCGTTCCCGAGCGCAGGCCGTGCTCCTGGCCGCCGCCCATGAGCACGGGCGCGATCTGCGTGCCCTTGCGCACGTACAGGGCGCCCAGCCCCCGCGGACCGTAGATGTCGTTGGAGGACAAGCTCATGAGGCTGACGGGCGTCGTGCTCATGTCGATCGGCACGAGGCCTTCGGCCGCCACCGCGTCGGTGTGCAAGGCGATGCCGGTCCCCGTCAGCATCTCGGCGATCTCCTGGACGGGCTGGATGGTGCCGATCTCGCTGCTCGCCCAGCCTACGGAGACGAGGATAGTGTCGTCCGTGATGCGGGCGCGAAGCTTCTTCGGGGAGACGCGCCCGTACAGGTCGATCGGGCAGCGCGTGACGCGGAAGCCGTTCTTCTCGAGGTACTTGGCGATGTTCAGGATCGAGATGTGCTCGGCTTCCGTGATGACGACGTGATTGCCCTTGCGCCGATTGCGCTGCATGTAGCCGATGATGCCCAGGTTGTTGGCCTCGGTTGCGCCGGACGTGAAAATGATCTCCGACGGCTGCGCGCCGAAGGCCGCGGCGATGCGAAGGCGCGCGCTCTCGAGCGCCGCCGTTGCCTCATCGCCGAGCGCGTGCAGCGAGGCGGCGTTTCCGTAGATCCGTGTGAAATAGGGCAGCATCGCCTCGACGACGCGCGCGTCGACAGGCTTGGATGCCTGGTAGTCGGCGTAGACGACATCGGTTGTCGAAATGTGCGAAGGCATCTCGAGCGCCTCAGAACCACATCGTCGCGCCGGCGTCGAGCGCGAGGTCGTTGAGTGTGGCGGCGCCGACGATCTTGACGCCGTCGATAAGTTCGACCGACTCCCAACCGAGCATCTGCTTCGAGGCCTCACAGACGTACACCGTGACGCCCATCTCCATCGTCTTGCGGAGCATCTCGGCGACGCTTGGGAAGCTGCCGAGCTGCATCTTCTCGGCCTCGCCCGGCCTCAACACGGTGAGGCCCATGCCGAGGTAGTAGACGGCCGCTTCGAGGCCCATCGCCTTGGCGCTCTGTGCGAGCACGAGGGGCGAGTACTGGCGCTCGGGGGCGTCGCTCGTCTGCACGTACAGGATTGAGTTCTCGTTCTTCATGGCCGCGTCTCCGTCACTTCAGGCGCCTGATCAGTACGCGCAGTTGCTGGCCGTCGTTCTCGAGAGCGACGATCTCATGCCCGGCACGCTTGGCGAAGCGGGTGAGATCTTCCTCCGCCGCGGGATCGTCGGCGAACACTTCAAGGATCTCGCCGACGCCGATGGCGTCGATTCCCTCCCGAGTCTGAAAGAGAGGCTCGGGGCAGTAGAGGCCGATGCAGTCCAGCGTCTTCGCCGGCGTGACTTCTTCTGGCACGGTTCTCTCCCTCATCTTGGATGGCAAATACCCAACTGCGGTGGTTGGTATTCCCGGCAAGTGTACTGCAAACGCCTCGGGGAGACTACTGCGCGCCGTAGGAATGGCCGATACAATCCCGAAAGCTGCGCAAACGTTGAGGGATGGCAGGCCTGAACACAACAAGGACCACGCGCGGGTACCGTGCCGCGCTCGCTCTCTTGGTGGTCGCGCTGGCGGCGCTTGCGTTCGCCAGCGGCGCGCCGGCGGCGCCGGCCGGCGCCGCCGGCGGCGGCGCCGTGCTCGCAGCGCCGTCGCTTACCGACCTGCAGGATGAAGCGCGCGAGGTGCGCGCCACCATGGAGCGCCTGGAGACGGAGATGGCGGAGCTCACGGAGCAGTGGTACGAAGCCCGCGCGGACCTCGACGACGCGAATCGGCGTCTGATGGCCGCCCGGCGCGAGCTCAAACGCGCCGAGGGCGATCTGGAGCTCAAGCGCGACATCGTAGCGACGCGCGCCGTTCTGCTGTACAAGAGCGGCGAGTTCACGTGGGTCGATCTTGTCGCCAACTCCTCCAGCATGGCCGATGCCGAAGTGCAGCTTGACGTCATGCGCCGTGTCGCGGAGTTGGACCGGGTGGAAGAGGACGGACTGCAACGGCTGGCGTTGGACGCGCGACGTCTGGAGGAGCGCGTGGAGAAGGAGCGGCAGGCGGCGATGACCGCGCAAGCCGCGATCGACGCACGCCGCGCCGCCATGGATCAAACGCTCGCCGAGCGCGAGGCTGTTCTCAAGCGTGTTGTGGCGCAGATCAAGAAGATCCTCGCCGAGCCCGAATTGATGCTGAGGTCTGGCGGTAAGGTGACACAGCTCACGTGGGCCAAGGCGTTCCTCAAGAGCATCAACATGCCGCTCACGGTCGACAATGTGGCGGCCATCGTCGCCTGGGAGATGGCCGAGGGGGGACATTGGTTCAATACCGCCCACTACAACCCGCTCAATACGTCGCAGCCAATGCAGGGTGCTCGTACCTTCAACTCACACGGTGTGAAGATCTATCTGAGCTGGTCGCAGGGTCTGAAGGCGACGGTCATCACGATCAACAACGGCTTCTACGGCAACATTCTGGCGGCTCTGCGGAAGGGTAACGACGGGCAGGCCGTGGCCGTGGCCGTGGCAGCCTCGCCGTGGGGCACGGGGCCGTTCACGGTGAGGCGGTGACCGTGTCGCCGGAGGGCGAACCGCCGCGGCGTTTTCGCGACGCTCTCGAGAACGCTCGCGAGGCGTGGGCGGCGGCCGATCCGGTGATACAGGCGGGGCGGGCCGGCTGCGGCACCAGTGAGCAAGGGGTGCTCGTTCCGCTCTTTGGTCGCGAGCACCTCGTGACGCATCCCGGCGGCGTCGTAAGCGCCGGCGGCAAGCCTGTGCACGCCGCCGTCGCGATCCTCATCCTGCATTACCTCACGCGCGCCGACGGCACGTCGCAGGCAGTCGACTGGATCACGTTCCGGGAGCTTCCGGACGGGCTGTTCTATGCGGCGTCGTTTGCGGCGCGCGCGGAATCGCCGCTGGCGCTGATGTTCGGCGGCGAGTTCCCCGGTCACGGCCTGACGGAGTTCCGTGAGGCCGCCGCGTCGGCCGGCGGCGAGGCGCTCGACTTCGGCGACGCCAGCTTCTCCTTCCAGGCCCTGCCGCGTCTGCGCCTGGCCGTTCTCCTGTGGGAGGGCGACGAAGACTTCCCGCCGGAGGCGCGTGTCGTCTTCGACGCCGCCGCCGATCACTACTTACCCGCCGAGGATCTCGCCGGACTGGGCGAGGTCCTCGCGCGCATGCTGACTCGCGAGCGCTGAGCCGCGCTAGAACTCGAGTTCTTCCAGCCTGCGGAAGATCACCTCGCGCCCGACCTTGAACTGGTTGGGGTCCATGGCGGCCTCGACCTCCGTCGCCGTAAGGACCGCCATGGCGGCCGGATCCCGCTTGATGAGGTCGCCGAAATCTACACCGCCGCTCCAAGCGCGCATGGCGCACGCCTGGACGACCTGGTAGGCGTCGTCGCGGGACATCCCCTTGTCGACTAGGGCAAGGAGCACGGAGCCGCTGAAGACGAGGCGGTAGCTCTGATTGAGGTTGGCGTACATGCGGCTCTCGTCGACGACCAGACCGTCAATAAGGGTCGTGAACTTCTGCAGCATGTAGTCGAGCAGGATGCAGCTATCGGGCAGGACGATGCGCTCGGCCGAGCTGTGACTGATGTCGCGCTCGTGCCAAAGGGCGACGTTCTCCATGCCCACGAGGGCATTGCCGCGCAGCACGCGGGCGCAGCCCGCCATGCGTTCGCTGAGGATCGGATTGCGCTTGTGCGGCATGGCCGACGAGCCCTTCTGGCCCTTCCCGAAGGCCTCCTCGGCCTCTCGCACCTCGGTGCGCTGTAGGTGGCGGATCTCGGTGGCGAACTTCTCGATGCTGGCGCCGATCACCGCCAGAGTATTCAGGAAGGTCGCGTGGCGGTCCCGCTGGACGACTTGGTTGCTGATGGGCTCGCAGCCCAGACCGAGCTCTTCGCAGACGATCTCCTCGACCCGCGGGTCGACGTTGTTGTAGGCGCCGACGGCGCCGCTGATCTTGCCGACCGACGCGGTCACAGTCGCCATGCGCATGCGCTTGAGGTGACGGCTGATCTCGAAGGCCCACATGCCGAGCTTCATGCCGAAGGTGATGGGCTCGGCGTGAATGCCGTGCGTGCGTCCGACCTGCACGGTGTCGCGAAACTCGAACGAGCGGCGCTTGAGGACGGTGCCCAGGGCAACCAGATCGAGTTCGAGCAGCCGCCCGGCGCGCTTGATCTGCAGGGCGAGACCGGTGTCCAGCATGTCGCTCGAGGTCATTCCGTAGTGGATGTACTTGCTGGCGTCGCCTACGTACTCGCCGACGTTGGTGAGGAAGGCGATAACGTCGTGGTTGGTCGTCGCCTCGATCTCGGCGACGCGGGCGGCGTCGAAACGCGCCTTGGCCTCGATCTCGGCCACCGCTCCTTTGGGCACCTTGCCGAGCTTCTGCCAGGCGCGCACCGCGGCAAGCTCGACATCGAGCCACGCTTGCATCTTCGCGTCCTCGCTCCATACGGCGCCCATCTCGGGCAGGGTGTAGCGCTCGATCATGACAGTCCTCTCGGGCGTCGGCGGTTAGCCTGCTTTGCGGTGGTCAACGGACGGCGAGGGCCTCGATCTCGACGAGGGCGTTCTTCGGAAGGCGCGCCACCTCGACGGTCGAGCGCGCCGGATACGGCTCAGCGAAGAACTCCGCGTAGACCTCGTTGACGGCGGCGAAATCGCCCATGTCGCTGAGGAAGATCGTCGTCTTGGCGACGTCGGCCAGGTCCAGACCGGCGGCCGCAAGGGTGGCGCGCAGGTTCATGAGCGCCGTGCGCGTCTGCTCCGCGGCTGTGGCGCCGGTGAGAGCGCCGCCGGCGTCGAGGGCGATCTGTCCGGAGACGAAGACGAGATTGCCGACGGCGAGGGCCGGGGAGTACGGCCCGACGGGAGGCGCGCCGTCCGAGGCGCGGATGGCGTGTCGTTCCGCGGCGCTCATCACACGTCCAGGATTCTGGCGGCGAGGATGGCTGCATTGCGAGCGCCGTTGATGGCGACGCAGGCGACCGGCACTCCGGAGGGCATCTGGACGATGCTGAGCAGTGAGTCGAGCCCGCCAAGATCGCTCGTCTTGATGGGGACGCCGATGACGGGCAGGTTGGTGTACGCGGCGACGACGCCGGGCAGGGCTGCCGCCTTGCCGGCGCCGGCGATCAGCACGCGCAATCCGCGGGACTGTGCCGTCTTCGCGTAGTGGGCGACCTTGTCCGGGTCGCGATGCGCCGACATGACGTTGAGCTCGAAGCTGATGTGGCGCGCCTCGAGTTCCTTGCACGCGGCCTCGATGACCTCTCGGTCGCTCTCGCTGCCGATGACGATGCCGACAAGGACCGCATCAAGCTCGATGGACTGAAGCAGGCTCTCCACTTCGGACTGCGTCTTCTCCACGGTGCACTCCCTTCATCACCCGGCGATGCCGGGCGGAAACAGGCTGATCTCGCCGCTCTGCGCGCTGACGGCGCGAGCGGCGATGTCGGGCCGGACCTGCTGGCCGTCGAAGGCGATGCGCGAGACGGCGTCGTATGCGCGCGCACGAGCGGCGGCGAAGCCGTCGCCGAGAGCGCTGACGGCGAGCACGCGGCCGCCGGCGGTCACGATGTCGCGGCCGCGCAGCGCCGTGCCGGCGTGGAACACGCTGACGCCCTCAAGGGCGTCGGCTTCTGCCAGGCCGGTAATCACGTCGCCCTTGTGGCTGCTCGCCGGGTAGCCGGCCGAGGCCATCACCACGGTCACGCAGTCCTGCGCAGACCAGGCCGGCGCGACGCCGGCGAGCTCCCCGGCCGCCGCCGCGGCGCAGTGCTCGAGCAGATCGCTGCGCAGACGCGGTAGGACCGCCTGAGTCTCGGGATCGCCGAAGCGGCAGTTGAACTCCAGGACTTTGGCGCCGTCTGCGGTCACGATGAGGCCCGCGTAGAGCACGCCGCGGTACTCGATGCCTCGCTGCCGCAGCGCTGCGACGACCGGCTCGACGACCTGTGCCATGGCGGCGTCGACGGCCTTCGCCTCAAAGCCGGGGACGGGGCAGTAGCTGCCCATGCCGCCCGTATTGGGTCCTTGATCGCCGGCGAAGATGCGCTTGTAGTCTTGCGCCGGGGCGAGCGGTATGGCGGTCGTGCCATCGCAGAGGACGAGCAGCGAGACCTCGGCGCCGCTCAGGAACTCCTCGATGATGACGACGTCGCCGGCCGGCCCGAAGGCGCGCTCCACGAAGCAAGTCTCGACCGCCTCACGCGCTTCCTCGGGCGTCCGGCAGATGATGACGCCCTTCCCCGCGGCAAGACCGTCCGCCTTGACGACGAGCGGCCAGGCGGGCTGACGGTCGATGGCCGCGAGGGCGGACTCGAGAGAGGCGTGGCGCTCGTACCTGCCGGTCGGCACGCCGCCGGCCGACATGACCTCTTTGGCGAAGACCTTGCTGCCCTCCAGTTGGGCCGCCGCTTGCGAGGGTCCGAAGACGGCCAAGCCGTGCTCCCGGAAGACGTCGGTAAGTCCCGCGACGAGGGGCGCCTCGGGACCGACGACGGTGAGGTCGACGCCGTTGCGTCGGGCGAAGTCGAGGAGACCTGAAACGTCCTCGGCGCGGATGTCCAGGTTGTGCGCATCCCCGGCGGTGCCGGCGTTTCCCGGCGCGCAGAAGATGTCACCGGCAAGGGCTGATCGCCTGAACGATCGCACGAGGGCGTGTTCTCTGCCGCCGCCGCCCACCACAAGCACTCGCATACGGCCTCCCGGAGTCGTCGCTTCCGGGCTGAGTCTACTCGTGGCGCACTGCCCGCGCCAACGAGATGGTCCGAGTCTGAACGCGCGAATCGGTGAGGTGGAAACAGGGGACTGGCGCGGCGCAACGGGGCCGCGAAAGTGCGCGACGCGGACGGTTCCTTGCCGTGGATGACTGCGGAAGGCGGCATCCACGCGCGCATGAAGCTGCGCCAGGCGACGGGCTCGCTGACGGCCGCGGCACGCCAGGTCGGCATGAGCGGCTCCGACGAGCTGGTCGAGCAGACGCTTGCGATTCTCGCGGATGCGCGCAAGCGCATCTGCGTCTTGCTCGCGGAGGCGGAGTGACGTCGTCGCGCGGAAGCGAGCGCGGGAATCGAAAAGGGGCAAGCAGGGGCGAGCGCCATTCGCTCGCCCCTGCTTGCCCCTTGTCGCGCTCGTGCCGTCCTAGAGCGCTCTCGACTTCGAGTTCCCGTCCTGCTCAGCCGGCCAGGCTTGGTGGCGCCGGCGGTTTCGGAGCGTCGCCGGCATCGGCTGAGCCCGCGGGCGTCTCGCGCGTCTCCCCCGCGGCGGGCTGGGCCTGCGTGACCTCGGTTGCCGCATCGGGGGCGACCGTCTCCTCGGCGGGGTGCGACACTGCGTCGGCCGTGCCGACGGGTGTCGTCGGTTCCATCGCCGGCGGTGCGGTATCGACGGCGGGAGTCATCACTGCGGCGGGTGTTGCGGGTGCCGCCGCTGGTGCGTAGGGTGCCGCCGTCTCGTAGTAGGTGACGGGTGTCGCCGCCGCGGGGGCGGCGACGGGGCTGTCGCCGGGCCGCCAGGGGCGCCAGATCATGAGCGCTACGGCAAAGCCGCCGAGGAGGCCGATGGCGACCCATTGCAGGATGTCGCTCACGTTCCAACCGCCGTCGCCGTTGACGGTCATCGGGCCGAGGTCCTGCAGCCTCTCGCCGCCTTGCCAGTTGCCGCGCCCTCGCATGCCGCCGAGTTCGGCCACGTCGCCGTCGCTCTGCCCCGCCGAGGTGTCGGCGACGAGCACGGCGGCATTAGAGCTCTGTCCCGGCGTCGCGGCGCGAGACTCGGCGCTCGCCACCAGCGAGCCGGTCAGCACCGCGAGGACGGCCAGCGCGGTCGCCGTGATGAGCGCGATCTTGCTCGTGCGAGCCATAGTCAGTCCTCCGTCTTTGGTAGCTCTCATCGTGTCAGAGAGGTTCGATCGAAGGATAGCCGCGGCCCCTTATCGAGTCCTGGGACGACGCTGTGAGCTGACTGTGGAACGGCGTCAATGCGGGCCGCGTGTGTGCGCGGCCCCGCCCGGCCCGGCTAGACCGCGCCGCCCTGGCCGATGCTTCGCGGGAGAACGATCGTCTCTTCGCGGCCCGGCCCGACGGCGATGAACTTCACACGCGTGCGCGTGAACTCCGCGATGTACTGGACGTAGTCGCGGGCCGCCTCCGGGAGATCCTGCCAGGTCTCGCACTCGCGCAGGTCCTCGGACCAGCTCGGCAGATCCTCGTACACGGGCTGAGCGTGATGGAAGTCGGTCTGCAGGAGGGGGAAGTCGTCGAGCAACTTGCTGCCCGCCAGGTAGCGCGTGCAGACCTTGAGAGCGGGGAGGCCCGTGAGCACGTCCAGCTTGGTGAGCGCGAGGTGGGTGATGCCGTTGAGGCGCACGGCGTACTTGAGCGCGACGAGGTCGAGCCAGCCGCAACGCCGCTCGCGGCCGGTCGTCGTGCCGAACTCCTGGCCGACGTCGCGCATCGCCGCGCCGGTCTCGTCGAACAACTCCGTCGGGAAGGGACCTTCGCCGACGCGAGTGGTGTAGGCCTTGGCGACGCCGATCACGTGGTCGATGCGCGTGGGACCCACGCCGGT
>ENA-ORXD01000229-ORXD01000229.1-sediment-metagenome-genome-assembly--contig:-NODE-229-length-84665-cov-8.489029_pt1 | contig 84665 bp, 45 predicted proteins | sample MGYA00237862_ERZ511471 | MGnify/ENA metagenome assembly ERZ511471
TGGTGTGGCAGGTGATCCAAGAATTATTATCCGTGGAGACCGGTCTATTAATGGTAATAATGAGCCGTTGATAGTCGTTGACGGTATTCCGCTTAGCAGTTCAGGTGCAGGACTATCAGGAATTAATCCTGATGACATTGAAAGTATGAACGTGCTGAAAGGACCCGCCGCAGCTGCATTATACGGTTCAAGTGCCAACAATGGGGTTATTGTTCTTACCACAAAAAGAGGAAGGGCAGGACAGGCAGCAGCATTGGAGATCAACTCCGTCACTACTTTTGATCTTCCTTATTTATATCCTGAATTCCAGGATGAATATGCTCAGGGTATGGATGGCAACTTTCTCCCAAATGTTGAGATTTACAGCTGGGGGCCGAAAATGACAGGACAAACGGTTACCGACTGGACAGGGAATCAGACAAAGCTCGAACCACAACCGGACAATGTCAGGGACTTTTTTAATGTCGGGATTAACGCAATAAATACTATATCATACAGTACAGGTGTTGACAAAGCAACCGCTTATTTTTCCTATAGTAATACTGCTGCAAAGGGGGTTGTCCCAACAAATAAAATGCAGCGTCATAACTTCAACCTCCGGCTAAATTCTGAAATTGCAAAAAATCTTAATATGGATTTCAGGATTACCTATTTCAATCAGTTTATTGAAGATAATGTGGATGTTGGTGATGCTCAGTTCAGCGTTATGCATCAGTTGAACAGAATGCCCAGAAGTCACCGGACTGCTGACCTTAAGAACTATTATTATTATACCGAAGATTTTTCTTTAAGACAGAATGTGTGGGCACCCGATAATACTAATGTGAATAATCCTTACTGGTCGATGTACGCAAATGAAACACCAAGCTCTATTAACAGGGTGAATACCTTTGCTTTATTAAAGTATGATTTTACGGATTGGTTATTTTTACAGGTACGAGGCGGACTGAATATGTCAAATTATGACGAAGAAGAAAAATCATGGTGGGACACAAAATACATCTGGTCAGGGAAAGGTGATTATACAACCGAATTCAGAAAAAGTAAAAACCTTACAGGGGATGCATTATTAGTGTTTGATAAGCAGTTAAATAATGATTTCAGGTTGGGTATGAATGTGGGAGCGGAAGTGAAAGATACTTACGGAAGAAGAATGACTTCAAATGCAGGGGGATTAAGTGTTGAAAATAAGTTTGCATTAAATTACGGAGAAAATGTAACTACTTCCGATGCTGAGTCAAAGATTCAGAAGCAGGCCATTTATGGGATGGGTCAAGTTAACTTCCGTAATTATTTGTACCTGGATATAACAGCACGTAATGACTGGAGTTCAACATTACCCTCACCCTATAATTATTTTTATCCGTCAGTGGGTTTAACCGGCATTATTTCTGATATGGTAGACCTTCCGGAACTATTGTCATTTGTAAAAATCAGGGCTTCTTATGCTGAAGTAGGTAACGATGCAGGATTTGCACAGATATTTCAGACTTATAATGCTACAGCCAGTGGTCCGGTAGGTTTCCTTCAACCTAAAACTACCAAAGTTCCTGTAAGCCTGATACCTGAAAATACAAAATCATGGGAAGCTGGTGGTGAGATCAGGGTTCTGGAGCATCGACTTGGAGTAGACTTTACACTTTACAAATCAAATACATATAACCAGCTAATTCTTGTGTCTTCTCCTCCTTCTTCAGGGTTTGGAAGCGGATGGATAAACACAGGTAATATACAAAATCAGGGTGTTGAATTGATTTTTAACGCAAGACCAATAATGACAGCTGATATGAACTGGAGTATGAACCTGAATTTTGCACGTAACTGGAACAAGGTCATTGAATTGTATGAAACAGTCAAGAAATATGAGATTTCTTCTCCCAATTTATCGCAGGGGAATACCTGGATATATGAAGGTCAACCCTTTGGTGAAGTTTATACCAAAGGATTTATTAAGAATGAGGCAGGTCAGGTAGTGGTTGATGCACTGGGATTTCCAACTATAGAGACAGATTATCTTACCTATCTGGGTAATATGAATTATGACTGGAGAGCAAGTTTGAATAATTTGTTGACATATAAGAACTGGAGCATGTCCTTCCTTATTGATCTGAATTATGGAAGTGTCCGAACCTCAGCAACAGAAGCCCAGATGTTAATGGCAGGTACCAGCGCTGAATCACTCAAAGGCCGTGAAGGTGGCTTTATTGTTGATGGAGTGAAAGCCGATGGCACGCCTAATGATATAGTCGTTTCAGCTCAATCTTATTCTCATCTGGTAGGTGGGAGAATCAGTTTTGGATCAGGTGAATTGTTCAGTCATGATGCCACCAACTCGCGCCTCAGGGAATTATCCATTGGGTACACAGTGCCAATGAAAAGTGTAACTGCAATTAAGGGTTTGCAGGTATATTTCGTAGGCCGTAACCTGTTTTACATATATAATGGTTGTAAATGGTTTGATCCGGATAACTCATACGATATCACCAGAAACGGGCAGGGTGCTGAAAGTGCTTTCCTCCCCGGAATGAGGACAATGGGTATAAATATTAAGCTGACACTTTAATTCAATCTCAATTTATAGAAATTTTAAATTTCAGATTATGAAAACACAAAAATATAGGAATAAATTATTGCCTTTCATCTTACTTTTGGCAGTTTTACTAATTCTTCCTGTCAATTCATGTACTGATGAGTTTGGTGATTACAATACCAATAAAACAGAAATGATGTCAGTTGGCCCCAAACAATTATCCGCACTTTTTTCCAATGCGATTTTCAGGAGTTTAAACTGGCAGACTACAGACAATTACAGCCGTATGTCAAGTACCATGGCGAATCATCTTTGTGGTTATATCAGTTGCGGAATGTATATCCAGGAGCAGAATAATATGAATCTGGGGTGGCATAACACAGGCTGGAGCCGGCAATATACCAACACTATCCCAACGTTGCAAAGTATTCTGGAGATAACAAAGGATACAAATATTCCAGCATATAGTATAGCAATGATCTACAGGGTTTATGTAATGCAATGGCTCACGGATATCTGGGGTCCTGTTCCATATACTAAAGCCGGCAGTGGAGAGGGGAAAGTGCCTTATGAAAGCCAGCAGGATGTATATTCTTTAATGTTTGCAGATCTCGCAGCCGCCATTTCGGCTCTTAATTCTGCACTGCAAAGTGATCCGTCTCTGAATGTATATGGAGCGGGGGATATGGTGTACGGAGGAGATGTTTCAAAGTGGATCAGATTTGGAAATACGCTTAGACTGAGGATGGCAATTAGGATATCCAATATTGATCCTGATAAAGCCAAGCTGGAGGGTGAAGCTGCTGTGGCTGCTTCAGCCGGAGGAACTCTTGAGACCAATGATCACGATGCGCTTTGCGAAGTGACTTCATGGGCATCAACCGGCAACGGATTGCCACGCATGGAATCATTTTTTCAGGATGTTATGAGTACTACCATGGAGAGCTTTATGGTAGGCTGGAATGATCCGAGATTATCCGAATTCTGGTCGCCTGTTCAGCAGGATCCAACTATGGAAGGTGACGGTTATCTGCAGCAGTTTAAGGATCACGTTGGTGGATATCATGGGATGACACGCGGATTTGAGACCGACTGGTTCACATACGTCAGGGCGCACTCAAAATACGGCCCCAGGTTTAAGGATGGGAATCAACTGGTTACACCTATCAACATGATGCATGCGGCAGAAGCATGGTTCCTGAAAGCTGAAGGAGTATGGAGGGGATGGAATATGGGAGGTGGAAGCGCACAATCATTTTATGAACAGGGAATTGCAACTTCCTTAAAGCAATGGAAAGGTGCTGCATTTCCGGCAGGGGAGATTAACCAGTATACCAATAGCAACGCTCTGCCGATTGCACCAAATAATCACCCTTATTACGACCCGCCAGCAAGTGATATACCAGTCAAATTTTCCACCGACAGGGATAAACAGTACGAACAGATACTCACCCAGAAGTGGCTTGCCTTATGGCCATTAAGTGTTGAAGCATTTGCTGAATACAGAAGAACAAGGCTTCCAAAACTGTACCCTAAAAAATATTCTCTTAATGCTAACGTGAATCCGGCTTTGGGGCAGATTGTAACAAGACTTCCATTTGTTACCGGTGAAATAAATACGCAGCCTGATGAAATTGCAAAAGCGACTGAATTATTAGGCGGTCCAAACCTGGAGTCAACCCCGGTATGGTGGGATGTTAATCCGAATTGAAATTAATTTTATCAGGGTATTTAATTCTTGCCAATACAATACATTTTGTAGCAAGAATTAAATACCCTTATTACAGATAGATATACAAGCAAGGTAGATACGACAGAACTTCATCCCCGAAAATTTGAGCTTACAATACATAGAGCAAAGTATACTTATCAACTAAATCTGCTGTGCCCATTAGCAGGTCAGGAAGAAATAACATATTGATTTACAAAAACATAATTAAAATATTTACGCATGAAACCCCCATGCACTGGCGTACACAACAAGGACATGAACAAAAATGGGGGTTCTCCCGCAGTTGCGGGACAGGCAATGCCCATCAGACCATTACGAAATATAACTTATTGATTTTTAATAACATAATTAGTATTTGTGCGCATGAAAATTGTAATTTTTCTATTCATCATTTTTACCTGCATTTCTTCTTACTCACAGTTATTAAACTCTGCTGAGAGAACATTGCTGGAGGATCTGAATAAAAATTACGCAATTGATAATTCAGCTGTATCTTTTAATTATGCATGGTTATTATACCGTAGTGGGGAGAAATCGAACTACCCCAGGGCCGATTCAGTTCTGAACCGGCAGATCAGTCTTCAGGATGACATATATGAATCTTTTACCTATGGTCACTGGTGTTGGCGAATTGTAAACGGAGAAAGATTTGTAGACTGGAATAGTGCCTTGTTTCAGTCTCACATATTGTTCAGAAAGTTATGGGAACAGCAGTATAAAATGGAGTCAGAAACCCAGGAAAATTTTCTCAGATGCTGTGAACGCGTATTGGAGGCTGCTGTACGCCGGTGGGATCAGGAAATTTTTGACATCTACAGGGATTATACGGCATACAGCAATATCTTTGCTATGTATATCCAAACCTTCGTGCTGGCGGGAGAACGTTACGATAGTCCAAGGTTAAGAAAAACTGCCTATATGCAATGGACGCGCTGGTATAATCATATTTCTTTTTTCGGTATTGATGAATTTGCTTCACCGGGTTATAACTTTGTTGTTTTCAGGGCATTAATTGATATTCATGATTTTACCAGTAATGAACGGATTAAAAAGGAAGCGAAAGAGATAATGAACCATATTTATTTACTGCAATCTGCTATCACACATCCTTTGTTGAAACTTCCTGTATCAGGGATAAGCCGTGATTACAGAAATTTCCTTGAACCCGGAGATATGCGTTCAGGAGTGTTATTGCCGGAAAATCTGCCGGAGGATTATACTCCGCCTCAAAAAGCATTGAAAAATTATGAGAACCGTAAATATCCATTTGAAGTTATCGGAAAAGCTGCTGCAATGCCTTTTATTTTTAAATCTTTTCAGTTGGAAGATGCTGCAGTCGGAAGTATGACGGGAGGAGCCTGCTTTCAACAGCAGATCCATTGTATTGCAGCTGTGGGAAAAAACGAGAACGAAAGAGCCGTAGCTTTCCTCCAGGGCTCCTATACTCCTGTTAACGGGTACACCGATCAGAAAGAAACTTCAACATTATGTGTATATAACCGCCTGCCTGCATACTGGCATCTTACACAGAAACATGGAATAATAGATATGTCGAAATATAAAGAGAGTTTTGGGGAATTTGGAGTCGGGATCTCTGCAGACTGGAAGGAAAAATTAAAAACTCAGGACCATATCATTCTGGCGGCTTATGGTTATGACCTGCATATCTTTCCGTTTGCTCTTAAAGATGAAAAAATTGTTCCTTGTGACTTAACCTTAAAACACCGGACTACTACCAGTCCCCGCTATCATCCAAGACCCCGGATTTTTGATGAATATGTTTTTCCTGAAGAACCTGAATGGTTTGGCGCTTATATAACCCTGGTAAAATCAGGTTCCAAAGTTAAAAATCCTATGATTACATATAAAAACAATAATGAATTAAAAACTTTCAGAACAAAAATGGGCCACCAGGTACAACTTTTTATCACAGAGAAAGGAGATACCCGACAAATCTATAACGTGGATCCTGCTTTTATTCCTTTATTAAAATTTACTGAATGATATGCTTTCAGAAACGGAACATAATAAAATTATGAAAGTGCCTGATAAGGAATTTATAAAATATCGCTCTGTCTTTTTTAAGGAACTGCGTGAAAATCTTTCAGGTAAGCTACATTCTATAAAAAATTCAATATGACTTTCCGACGAAACTCAACCCTTAAATCATTATTTTTCCGGTATAAGTGGAATTTTGAAAATATGCAACTTCCCCGTATATTTATCTTCGTTTTAGATGAAAGCTAAACTTTTAAATAAGAAGAAAGTTGATATTGTATAGTTATTACTTTCCCCTTGTGTTTTGTAATCAATATTATATCAGGATCAGCTCCATAAGTCCGGAAACATTTCATATTATGACAATTTAACATATCCAATTATGAAAATTTTGCTTTTAAGTTTGCTAATATTTTTAATTTTACCTGTAAATGACGCGCAGGATATCATTTCCCTTAAGGACAGACGTGAACTTTTTGTTGATCATTTCCTGATCGACAGACTTATAAATGTTCAAATCAGAATGCACCATCCCGTCTGCCATGGTCCTGTACTTTATTTCGACAAACCCTGGGAGGGGAATCATAGTGCTTATTGTACCATTATTAAAGATGGGGATATTTACCGGATGTATTACCGTGGAGTCAGGGAAGCAGGAAAAGATTACAAGGATGATGAGGTCACCTGCTATGCAGAATCGAAGGATGGTGTTAACTGGTTTAAACCCGACCTTGGTATTTATGAGATAGAAGGCACTCTAAATAATAATGTGATCCTCGCCCATGCTGCCCCTGTTACTCATAATTTCAGCCCTTTTCTTGATGCCAATCCAAATGCTGATGCAAACCAGCGTTACAAAGCTGTAGGAGGAACAAGAACCAGTAATGGTTTATTGGCATTCACTTCCACGGATGGCATTCACTGGACAAAAATAAAAGATGAGCCTGTTTTCTCGGATGGGGTGTTCGATTCCCAGAATGTAGCTTTCTGGTCTGAGGCTGAACAAAAATACATTTGTTATTTCCGTACATGGTCAGGAGGAGGGTTTAAAGGCTTCAGAAGTGTGAGCCGTACAACTTCAGATGATTTCATTCACTGGTCATCTCCGGAAATTATGACCTTCGGTGATACCCCCCTTGAACATTTATATACTCAGCAGACCCACCCGTATTACAGGGCTCCGCATATTTATGTTGCCATAGGGGCAAGGTTCATGCCTAACCGGCAGGTGCTGACAGATGAGCAGGCAGTGGAGATCGGTGTTAATCCCAAATATTATAAGGACTGCTCTGATGCCATATTTATGACCAGCAGGGGAGGGAATGTGTACGACCGTACTTTTATGGAATCATTTATCCGTCCGGGTATTGGATTGGAAAACTGGGTTTCAAGATCAAATTACCCTGTTTTAAATGTGGTGCAAACCAGCCCGCTTGAAATGTCGGTTTATGTTAATGAAAGCTACGCACAACCCACTGCCCATATTAAAAGATATACACTCAGAATTGACGGATTTACTTCTCTTTCTACAGGGTTTGAAGGTGGAGAATTACTCACAAAACTATTTTCATTTGAAGGAAAGGAGATGGAAATCAATTATTCCACTTCTGCTGCCGGCTTTGTTAAAATAGAGATACAGGATCAGTTTGGAAATCCGGTTCCGGGATTTTCGCTTGAGGAATCCAAGGAGATCATTGGAAATGAGATAAAAGGAATTGTGTCATGGAACGGGAATGCTGATGTCAGTGCGCTTGCACAGAAACCTGTAAGATTAAAAATAGTACTGAAAGATGCAGATTTGTATTCCTTAAAATTTAATAAATGATTGCTTGGTTACTAGCCGACTCATTAACAAGATAAACACAGATGATTGTTTCTTAATAGTAACGTTAAGGTTAATGATCGTTTGGCATGAATTTCAGATCATAAAGTTTTTCATATAAATTAATACTAATTATGATAAGGCAATTTCTGATTAATTTTATATTGGTTTTTTCCCTGCTTTTCTTTTTCAGTTGTAAAGTCAGGGAGGATAATGTTTCTTCATCAACGACCTTTACGAATCCGCTTAATTTAAATTACAGGTTCGATTTAAATAATCCTTCTCACCGGACAGCTGCCGATCCTGTTGTTATTCTGTTTAAAGAAAAATATTATCTGTTTGCCAGTAAAGCAGGAGGGTATTGGGTTTCTGAAAACCTGGCGGAATGGAAACTTATTGAACCATCAGGCCTGCCGCTTGAAAATTATGCACCTGCTGTCATTGCTATCAATGATACAATTTATTTCATGGCTAATGCTTATCGTTTGCCGGATGGGACATATTCATCCCAGGCTATTTATAAAACTAATGATCCCGATACCGGAAAATGGGAAATTGCCAATCCATTATTTCCTTTCAGTGCCAGTGATCCGGCTTTTTTCCTGGATGATGACGGTAAACTTTTTCTGTATTATGGTCTGGGAAGAAACGGTCCCATAAAGGGAGTTGAATTGAATATTCATGATAACCTGAACCCTGCAGGAGATATTTTTATATGTTTTGAAGGAAATGCTGATGAATATGGTTGGGAAAGAAGGGGAGATAATAATGAAAACACTGATCTGCCCTTTATTGAAGGTGCATGGATGAACAAAATTGATGATACCTATTATCTTCAATATGCAGCTCCCGGCACGCAATTTAAAATATATGGCGATGGAGTGTATACCTCAAAAGATCCGCGCGGACCCTTCACGTATGCTGAAAATAATCCTTTTTCAATAAAACCTGATGGTTTTGTATCAGGAGCAGGACATGGATGTACATTTACAGATAAGCACGGTAACTGGTGGCATGCAGCTACCACTGTTATCGCCGTCAGACACCACTGGGAAAGAAGAATAGGGTTGGTTCCCGCTGCCTTTGACAAGGAGGGTGCTCTTTATACTACAACTTGCTTCGCAGATTATCCTGTAATTATTCCGGATAAAAAAGCAGATGCTCCGGAACAGCTTTATACAGGCTGGATGTTACTATCTTATGATAAACCTTATAAAGTATCATCATTTCTGGAAAATTACCCCGGCTCACATGCCCTTGATGAAAAGAGTAAAACCTATTGGAGTGCAAAAACCGGGACAGTCGGAGAATACTTCATTGTTGATCTGGAAAAATCGCAGGAGATTTATGCAGTGCAGATTAATTATGCTGAGCATCTTACTCATATTCTGGGAAGAGATTCGGTTGATTATCATCAGTATACGCTCCTTACTTCAGATAATGACTCAACCTGGGAGGTGATAATGGATAAAACCGATAATACTACTTGTGTGCCCCATGACTATATTCATTTAAAGAACCCAGTTGAAGCCCGGTATATAAAAATAATAAATTGTCATGTTCCGGATGGCACTTTTGCATTATCAGGATTAAGAGTATTTGGAAAAGATTCAGGAGAATATCCTAAACCTGTAAGCAGATTATCTGTGCGAAGGAATAGGTCTGATCCAAGGGAAGTTGACCTTTCCTGGAATTATTCTGAAGATGCCGTAGGTTTTATAGTTCGATTTGGTAATCAGAAAGATAAACTATACCAGTGTCAGATGGTCTATAAGGATACTACTGTAAATATTAAAAGATTAAATAGGAATTCCGGTTATTTTTTCAAAGTCGATGTATTTAACGAAAGAGGAATTACTTGCGGAAATATAGTAGAAGATAATGGTGTACGGTAAAAATAATGAGATTAACTTCGTTGAGCTCGCTAAAATGATTTTTTACCGGAAAATATGTTAAAAGGAAATAAAAATACAAAGGCAGGAGTTTTAAGCCGTGGAGGTTTTATCAGGTCAGGATTACAAACTTGTGCGGGGGTGATCCTGGGAGCTGAAAAGATCCATGCGTATAACGGGTGTACTAATGCTAAATCAACCGGCGTGGAGTACAGGACATTTATTCCTCTCCCCATGCAGATAGTAATTGACGATGTAGGCTGGTGGTCCGGACGTGATGGAAGTGCCTGTCAGGAGCCTTACCGTTCCGGTATAGACAGGGATCATGTACCGGAAGATTACCAGGCAATAGTGGAACTTGGGAAAAGACTGGGAGTCAGGCCACAGGCAGCAATGGTATTATGTGAATGGGATAAATATAATATTCTGAAGGAACTGCCCACTGCAACATGGATGGGTGAAAACTGGAATAACAGCAAATGGGTGGGTCCATGGATGGAAGAAGTTGCTGATATCATCCGGAAAAATCAGGATCATTTTGAGATTACCCTTCACGGTGTAGGTCATGAATATTGGGAAGACAATGTATTGTCCAGGGCAGAATGGGCTGATGAAGGGGGAATCATGCGTGATCCCGGGCAGGTTGAGAAACACCTTGATTTTTTCGCGATGATCATGGCACAACATCAATTAGGCCAGTTTCCATCATCATTTGTGCCTGCTGCATTCCGTCACAGCTTCGGAGTTTCAGCAGGCAGGGAGATCAGTATAGCTGAAATATTGCTCAAAAGGGGAATAACTTATATTAATACTCCTTTCCAATATATGGCTAATGCAGATCAGGTTGAAAATAAATATCTTGATTTTGACGGTGATGTACTTACCATTAACCGGGGATATGATCTGATGAATTGGGACACAACTGGTGAATTACCTGATGGAGTAATTGTTGGCCCCACCTGTGGTATGCACTGGGCAAATCTTATACACCCTGATCCTGAAAGAAATATGGAGATCGTGGATGGCTGGGTTAAATTGCTTGCTCCTCTGGATGATGGGGAGAAAACGATGCTTGCACCCCATTCAGGGTATTTCCGGAACCAACTTATGCATTCTGTATATACTGGAATTAATCAGAGTGGTAATGAGATACTTATTGATTTCTCTGAGCTTGATAAAAGAACTATTGCGAAGTTGCCGGATACTTTTACTATAAAAGCAAGTTCAAAAGATAAGATTAAATTTAATTCCTTTAATATTGACATTATTTCTCAGAATTATATGGAGAAGAATAATGAATACCTTTATTCACTCGAATTAAGAAGAGATTTGCAGGCGAGGAAACTTAAAGTTTCAGTTTTTGTTGAATTCTGAGTTGATTACGGATAAAGAGTAAATTTTGTATAACGCAGAAGTTGGAGGTTTTTCGAGGTGCCATGATATTATAAAAATTATAATTATGAATTACCTTAATGATCAGAAATTGAAAAATGTGATGAACCCGGAATCTTTAGTTCAACCTGTTACCGGCCAACAGGATGGCGGTTATATATTGCAGAATGGGTGTATAATGTTCTTCAGGGTTTTTATTATTGGGGTATCATTATTCCTTAGTGCCTATCCATCTTTTGCGCAGAAAGAAGGTACCATCATTATGGATGAAGTTCTCCGGCATCATGTAAGGAGGGAAATTGCCATTCCCGACATAGAGGGATACAAAACACTGAAATGCGATTTTCATATTCACACCGTTTATTCCGATGGTAATGTTTGGCCAACCATACGTGTTGAAGAAGCATGGGAAGACGGGCTTGATGTTATTTCAATAACAGATCATATTGAAGGACATCCGAAGAAAATGCCGGGTCAGAAACATCAGGCATATGAAGTAGCCTTACCCCTTGCAAAAGCAAAAAATATCATTCTCATCAAAGGGGCAGAGATCTCCCGACCTATGCCTCCCGGTCATCTTAATGCTTTATTTATTAAAGATATCGAAGCTGTTGATCTGCCTGATCACCTTGAAGCTGTAAAGGCAGCAGCTGAACAAGGATGTTTTATTATATGGAACCATCCCGGCTGGAGAAAGCAACAGCCGGAAGTAACCAGGTGGATGGACCTGCATGAAACTATTTATAAAAACGGCTGGATGCATGGCATTGAAATCTTTAACGAAAAAGAATGGTACCCGGAAGCAATTCAGTGGGCATTGGACAAAAATCTTACTTTCTTTTCAAATTCTGACATTCATGATGTATATGCAAGAAAATATGATACGAAACTTTTTCCGGTAAGGCCGATGACTCTTGTTTTTGCAAAAGACCGCACCGAAGAATCGGTAAGGGAAGCACTTTTTGCAGGGAGAGCAGTTGCCCTGTTCTTTAACAAACTGGCAGGCCCTGCCCAATACATTGAACCATTGATAAATTCTTCCATACAGATCAATCAGCCATTTTTTTATGATAACGGATATGCATATTTTGAGGTGATTAACAATTCGGATATCGTATTTACTCTGGAAAAATCAGAAACTGATGATTCCGGGCTGCCTGAGAAAATAGTCCTTCCCGGAAGAAGTACACAGGTTGCCCGGGTGAAAAAGGAAAAGGGAAAGGAAGATGTGTATAATTACAAAGTCACAAATGCTTTAATCGGTGTGGAAAAATACCCTGATTTCCGGCTTTCAGTTAAATGATTGTTTTGCTATTATGTTAAGAAGTGTAATTAACTATTGTGTTGAATCCCAATTAATCAGAATAAACCAACAATTTTAACTTTAACAAAAATGATAACAGACAGAAGAAATTTTATAAGACTATCAGGATTGGGAATGGCTGCAGCAGCTGTTCCTTCTGTTAACGCGTGCAAACCTGTATCTGAAAAGACTCCTGCATGCATTAATTTTCCACTTGGAATAGCTTCCTATTCCCTCAGAAAGTTCAATATTGATGAAGCTTTGGCAATGACCCGGAGACTGAATATCGACCGGATTGCTTTTAAGGATTTCCACCTGAAAATGGACGCAACCGATGCTGAGATTGCCGAAGCCGTTGAAAAATGTAAGGAAGCAGGAATAACTTTATACGGTGGTGGGGTAATTTACATGCGCAGTGAGGAAGATGTTGACAGGGCTTTTGAATACGCACAAAAAGCAGGGATGAAGATTATAATCGGTGTGCCATACCATGAGCATCTCCCTTATGTTGAGGAAAAAGTAAAGGAATATGATGTAAAACTCGCCATTCATAATCATGGGCCGGGTGACAAACTCTATCCCAGTGCTGAGAGCGCGTATGTATTGATCAGGGATATGGATGAGAGAATGGGACTTTGTATTGACATTGGCCATACCATGAGGATAAACAGGAATCCCACACAGGACCTGATTGACTTTTTCGATAGAGTACATGATATTCATATCAAGGATGTCACCCAGGCAGATGAAAAAGGATCGACCTGTGAGATCGGAAGAGGTGTAATTGATATTCCGGAATTCCTGAAGAAAGCGGTTGAACTGAATTATACAGGAACCATAGCCCTTGAATTTGAAAAGGATGCTGATGATCCGCTTCCGGGAATGGCAGAATCAATAGGATATGTCAGAGGGGTGATGGATATGTTGTAAAAATAGTGTGGATAAGTGGTTGAGTGGTTAAGTGGTACGTAGGGACAAATCTATGTGTTTGCCCTTTTGAGGGATCACGGGATCACGATATCAAGGGATCGAGGGAAAAAATCCGGGGTGTAATTGAGTGGATAAGTGGTTGAGTGGATAGGGCATGCTCCTGGAACGTGGATGGCTGTTCAGGAAGGTAAGCATATTTATGATTTTTTTAATGCAATTACCCCTGGGAAAAATGACGGAATGAGAATCCGCCGAACAGAAACACGCTCTTAATATCGATTGGTTTATTGAGGCGGAACAGATAAGGTTGATTTAATTAAAAATCCTTTAGAACTATTTAATGATTAATCAAAAATTTGTAAACTTTTTTCATGACGATACAGTTTCACAATATTTAACCTCCATGATTGCGGCAAACGCAACGTAGTGAAGCGATCTCAAGAACGAAGTGAGTAAACACGCATGAACAAAAATATGGAGGGTCAATAGAACCATTTAAAATAATAATATACAAGTGAAACCCCCATCCCGATTGCTCGGGACAACAAGTACATGAACCGAGTTTACGAGCTCGCGACCAAAGGGAGCAATATAAATGGGGGGGGTGACTTCGTCGAGCCCTGCGGGGTTCACAGCAAATGAAACGTAAAACTATAAGTTATCAAATTATAACAAATTAATATTCAAACTTTTAAATTAATTATATACAAGTGAAAATAAAGAAGCTCATAATTCCGGCATTGATATGCTGTCTGTTATTCTCATGTAATCAACCTTCTTTTGAAATAATTAAACCCGGAAGTCTCAGATGCGAATATCTTGAGAACCCGATGGGTGTCGATACACAACATCCAAGATTTACATGGAAACTGGACCTGTTAAGACAGGGTATTGATCAGAGGGCATATCAATTATTTATTGGAACTGATTCGGCAGAAGTAGCTTCAGGAAAAGGAAATACCTGGGAGTCGGGAAAAGTAAGATCTTCAGTTATCCCTGCAGTTTATTCCGGTTCGGAGTTAAAACCTTTTATACGCTATTACTGGAGTGTAAGGGTACAGGACGAGCTGGGAAAATGGTCGGCTCCTGCACCTGTAGCTTTTTTTGAGACAGGGATGATGGATCCCTGTAACTGGAAAGGCTCATGGATAACAGATACTCATGACTACGATGTAAAACCGGCTCCTTATTTCAGGAAATCTTTCAGCGTTGCCAAAAAGGTGAAATCTGCAAGAATTTATATTGCCGTGGGCGGTTTATACGAACTTTCTGTCAATGGAAAGCAGACAGGTAATCAGAGGCTTGATCCTATGTATACCCGATACGACCGGCGTACATTATATGTCACTCATGATGTTACCCACAACATATTGGACGAGGAAAATGTGATCGGTGTTTTACTGGGTAACGGGTGGTTCAATCATCAGTCAACCGCAGTATGGGAGTTTCACAGGGCACCCTGGCGGGCACGGCCTAAATTCTGCCTTGATCTGCGTATTAGCTATGAAGACGGATCAGATGAAATAATAAGTACCGGCAACGATTGGAAAACTGTACTGAGTCCGGTTATATTCAACAGTATATTTACAGCCGAGCATTATGATGCGCGACTTGAGATACCCGGGTGGGATACTCCCGCTTTCAATGATGAAATCTGGAAAAAGGCACTTTGTACCGGTGCCCCTTCTGTGAACATTGTATCACAGGTGCTTCATCCGATAAGGAATGTAAAAGAGCTTCAAACTGCTGAGATGAGGCAGACAGATAAACAAACATGGCTGTATGATTTCGGAAGAAACATCTCCGGGGTCACTAAAATTTCCGTGGAAGGTCTTGATCATTTTGAAGCTGAACATGAAGGCCCTTACGGCAAAATTCACTCATCATGGGAGAGATCGGGAGAAAAAGTACTTTATAAAATTACAATCCCGGCAAACAGTACGGCAAGTTTGTTTATTAATGCCCGCGAAATACTGGAAATCAAAGAGGACATAACATTAAAAAGTAATAATATATCAGAAAAAGGAGAAAGGAAGGATTTTATGATCAAACTTACATCCGGAAATCACAAATTTCTGATATCCGGCTAAAATGTTACTAAAGTTTCTCATATACTCAAACTTTATTGCAATGAAGAGAATTGTTAAGCATTTTTATTGTACTCATAATGAACACTTTAGCAATTCGTATTTGCATTGCTCATGTTGTAGATAATCAGCACATTGCGCCTTTGCGCCCTTGCGTTTTTTTTATCTTAACGAACTATTGTTATTAAATATATATATCAGTTTGATTTATGATGCGCACAATTTTAACCATCCAGTTAGTTATCTGTCTTCTAACTTCTTCCTGCATTGATCATAACAGGCAGTATATCTATGATCTGAAAGTTGAGAACCTTACTGATCCACTGGGTATAGATAATAGTAAACCCAGGTTTAGCTGGAAGCTAACATGCATCAGAAATGACATCCGGCAATCTGCTTACCAGGTACTTGTTTCCAGCGATCCATCCATGCTTGAAAAAGATCAGGCAGATCTTTGGGATTCGGGAAAAGTACCTTCCTCCGCTTCGGTTTTGGTGCCATATGGTGAGAAATGCCTTCCTTCAGGGATCCTCGCCTATTGGAAAGTGAGGATATGGGATGAGTTGGATAAGGTATCTCCCTGGAGTGATGTTGCTGAATTCAGTATGGGTTTACTCGATGAGAGAGACTGGAAGGCATCATATATCGGTTATTCTTCGGAAGAAGGCTATAAAGAGTGTCCTCAGTTATATACTTCATTTGAGGTGTCGGATATAAGTACAAGGTATTTACTGCATATAAATTCACTTGGTTATCATGAGGTATATATCAACGGGAAAAAGGCTGGAGATGCTGTTCTGACACCGGCAGTTTCTCAGTTTGGTAAACGGTCCCTGGTAAATACCTATGATATTTCATCGCTGATAGAAGCAGGCAGAAACGACCTCCTTTTATGGTTAAGCAGTGGCTGGTATAAACCAGGTTTTCCCGGAGTAGTACACAATGGCCCCCTGGTGAAAGCACAATTGGAAAAGATATCGGGTGGTGTTAGCGAGACAGTCCTGGTAACCGATTTAAACTGGAAAGGCAGAAAAAGCAGTTATACACAGCATGGTAACTGGAAACCCTGGAATTTCGGGGGAGAAATATGTAACGGAGCCTGGGTGAAAACCGACCTGAATGTTATAAACCTTGAAGAAAGGGAATGGTCACCTGTTATTATAGCAGATGTACCTTTCCATATAGCAAGTCCCCAAATGACTGAATTTAACCGGATCACAGACACTATTCATCCAAATGGCATAATTACCTTAAATGAAAAACAATATCTGGTTGATATGGGCAGGAACCTTACCGGCTGGATAGAAATACATTTCCCCTCACTGGAAAAAGGTCAGAAAATATTGATGGAATATTGTGATCATCTGGATGAGAACGGGCAATTTACAGATCAGAAACAGTTTGATAGTTATATTGCCTCCGGTGAAGAAGAAGAGTTTTTCATTAACAAGTTCAATTACCATGGCTTCAGGTATGCACGAATTTCTAACCTGGATAAACCTCCTGACCTGAATGGTATTAAAGCATATCTGATTCATACTGATTATGCTCAGGCAGCGGATTTCTCATGCTCAGATCCCGACCTGAACAGTATTCATGATATGATAAACTATACCCTTCGCTGCCTCAGCCTGGGAGGTTATCTTATTGACTGTCCGCAGATAGAACGTCTGGGTTACGGGGGAGATGGTAATGCTTCCACGGAGACCGCCCAAACCATGTTTAACCTTTCCCCGCTGTATGCCAACTGGCTGCAGGCCTGGGAAGACTGTATCAGGGAAGACGGAGGTATGCCGCATACTGCCCCGAATCCTTATGCAGCAGGAGGAGGCCCCTACTGGTGCGGCTTTATTATCACAGCAGGCTGGAATACTTTCGTCAGTTACGGTGATACACTTATATTACAAAGATATTACCCTGTAATGCAGAAATGGCTTGGTTATGTTGATAAATACACAGTGAACGGATTGTTAACTCCCTGGCCTGACACTGATTACAGGGGATGGTATCTTGGTGACTGGGCAACACCCAGGGGGCTCGATCCTACTCCTGAGGCTTCTGTGAATCTCGTTAACAACTGTTTTATTGCTGTATGTTATGATGTAATGGGAAAAGTGGCTGAAGTGCTTAATAGGTTTGATGATGCTGACACTTACAGAAATAAAGGAGACGCTCTGAAAAAGAATATTCACGATACATTTTTTGATGCCACAACAAACACTTATGGAACAGGTTCACAACTCGACCTTAGCTATCCGCTTCTTGCCGGTGTTGTTCCCGCTGAACAGGTTGAACCGGTGCGCAGGAACCTTTTAAACACAATTTTAATTAAACATGATGGCCATTTTGCCTGTGGACTTGTGGGTATTCCTGTTTTTACCGAATGGGCAGTGAAAAATAATGCCTCCGGACTGATGTATTCTATGCTTAAAAAAAGAACCCACCCGGGATATCTCTACATGATCGATAATGGGGGAACTACAACCTGGGAATACTGGCATGGAGAAAGAAGTTATATTCATAACTGTTACAACGGAATTGGTTCATGGTTCTATCAATCAGTTGGTGGCTTAAGAACGGATGAAAATTACCCCGCTTACAGGAAGGTTATCATTCAACCCCAGGTGCCTGACGGAGTGACCTGGGCTGAAACCTGGAAAGAAACTCCGTTTGGAAGACTTGCGGTTAACTGGAAATTACGGAACAATAAAATGGAAATGGAACTGGGAATACCTGTGGGGATTGATGCTGAGGTAGTAATTCCACAGGGAGTGAATAAGTACAAGATAGGGAGAAAAAATTTCTCAGTGAAAGGGGATGAACTTACAAGGATCAATGTGGGTAGCGGGAAATACAGGATTTCATATAGGTTATAAAGGTGGTTGAGTGGTTGAGTAAATGAGTAATTGAAGTGGTTACGTGGTTGAGTGGTTGAGTAAATGAGTAATTGACAAAAGAATATCATATCACAGGTTCTTCATCCGATAAGGAATGTTACAGAACTGCATGCCGTGCAAATGAAAAAAATCAGAGTAGTAAGAACGCATGGCTGTGCGTCCTGTGGCTAAATCACATTATAATTTTTACAAGACAAATAGAACCATAATAGTTTAACAATTTAAGGAGTTTGATCTTATGTGCCTGTTTTCTAAATCGATAAAAATGAGATGTTATTTCATTATAATCTCCCTGCTTTTCACGCTTTCATCATGCAACCTGATCAGGATTATGGATCATGGAAAATCAGTTGAAATTGTCCTGCCTCCCGATAGTAAAACGGGCAGGGCAATGAAAATAAATCTCGGGATCTTTTCCCCCGAAATAATCAGGGTATCTGTCTCTGAGGATGATTCGGCACTGAATTCGCCGGGAATAATTGCAGCATGGGAACCTGATGAACGTACCCGTTATACTGTCAGGAAAAACAGGGAGGAAATAAAGTTGATAACGGATAGCTTACTGGTTTCTGTGGAGCTGTCAACGGGGAATATAAGTTTTTATGATCATACATATCGTTTAATATTATCTGAAAGTGGTCGTAGTTTAATAGCCGGATACGATGATGTAAAAGGAGATCATCATGAGATCACTCAGTATTTCGGATGGCAGGAAGATGAAGCACACTTCGGACTCGGTCAGCATGAGCATGGTTCTCTGAATCTTCGTGGCCGGGTGATAGAACTTTACCAGGAAAACACTAAAGTATCGGTGCCTTTCCTTCTTTCTACACGGGGGTATGGTTTACTCTGGGATAATTATTCCCGGAGTGTTTATAATGATATGGACGACAGTTCCTTGTTTTATTCTGAGAACGGGGATAAAATTCAATATTATTTTATTAAAGGAGATAATTTCGACAGGATCATTTCCGGGTACAGGCAACTTACCGGAGAGGCACCTTTATATCCCCGATGGGCATTAGGATACATGCAGAGCAGGAACAGGTACCGTTCACAGGCTGAGTTACTGAGCGTGGTTGAAAAACAGCGCAGGTTAAATATTCCCATGGATGTTATTATTCTGGATTATTATCATTGGGGAGACAAAGGTTTTGGTTCTTTTGTATTCGATGAAAATGATTTTCCCAAACCCGTTAAGATGATAGAGGAACTTCATAACAAATATAACTGCAAACTATTGGTATCTGTATGGCCTTCCTTTACACCTGAAACGAAAAATTGGGAATTATTTAACAGGAATGATTATCTGCTGGATGTTATGGTGTCTTTCAACTCCCAGTTATACGATGCGTTTAATCCGGATGCGGGTAAACTGTATTATGATCTGTTAAAGGAATCATACCTTGACAGTGGTGTTGACGGCTGGTGGTTTGATGCAACTGAACCTGAAAATCTTCGCAGATTTCATCTTAGTCATTGCTATCTGGGGCCATCTTCAAAATATTTAAACCTGTATTCCTACTTTGGAATGAAAAATATCTATGAAAATCAGATCAGGGATACAGGAAAGAGAATTTATATTCTTACCCGTTCCGCATTTGCCGGGCAGCAAAAATTCGGGACAACAGTCTGGTCGGGTGATATTCATTCCACCTTCGAAGAACTTAAAGTCCAGATTCCTGCGGGACTCAATTTCTGCATGTCAGGTATTCCATACTGGACCACAGATATAGGAGGGTATCGCGGAGGTAATGCAGCTGATCCTGCATACCGGGAAGTGTTTACCCGCTGGTTCCAGTACGGCACATTTTGTCCGGTCTTCAGGGCACATGGCCGCAGGTATCCCAGCGACAGAACAGGCGTTAACGAGATTTGGTCGTATGGACCTGAGAAACAGGAAATCCTTACTTCCTTCATAAATCTGAGATATCGTCTTATGCCATATATTTACTCATTATCAGCCCGGGTGACAAATGAAGGATATACCATAATGCGGGGGTTACCATTTGATTTTCCGGAAGATACTATTGTGTATGACATCACTGACCAGTTTATGTTTGGAGAGGAATTTCTGGTTTGTCCTGTTACCGATCCCGGTGTTGAATACCGCAGGGTATACCTGCCTGAGGGATGTCAGTGGTATGATTTCTGGACAGGTCAAAGATATGAAGGAGGGCAGTACCTGGATGCTTATTCCCCGATCCATCTGATACCGTTATTTGTTAAAGCGGGTTCCGTTGTTGCGATGGGTACTGTTATGCAATATGCTGATGAAAAGTTTCCCGACCCCCTTGAAGTAAGAATTTATCAGGGAAAGGACGGGAAATTTATATTATACGAAGATGAAAATGACAATTTTAATTATCTGAAAGGAGCATTCAGACATACTCCGTTTATCTATAATGACAGTGAAAAAACCTTTAAAATCGGACCCGCCACGGGAACATATATGGGATGCCCTGCCGAACGGATTATTCAGGTAGTAATAGTTGGAGATAGTCATGGTGTGGGAGTGGAGGAGGAAAAAAATGCCGGTAAAACAGTTGTTTTTACAGGGAAGGAGATGGTAATGAAAATTTCTCCTGAGAGTAACGAACTTGAAATAAGAAAAATCAATGTTGAGTTGAATAAACGATAAGGTATATTATTATGTATTTATTAACGAAAATTTCCGGCAAAATAGCCCTTACAGGGATAGCTTGTATTTCTTTGTTTTTTTTCAGCAATTGCAACAGGCAGAGTCTACTTCCGGTAGATTACGTGGATCCTTTTATTTGCACTCAGGGTGATCATGGCCATTGGCTTCCTGCTGCCCTTGTCCCTTTTGGAATGGTTGAATTATGTCCGGATACATATCCGGGTAGTCTGACAGCTCATGGTGACCTGGCACATTCAGGATACGATTATTCTGATGAGCATATCCGTGGCTTTAGTCATCTGCACAGAGGGAGTTCAGGAGGCGGGAGAATACATGACCGGGCCGGATTAATATCCGTTGTGCCGTTCATTAATGACCCTCAGGATACTTTCTTCATCAATCCCGTCCTCAGGATCGAAAAACATGCGGAAAAAGCCGGAGCGGGTTATTATTGTGTACATCTTACAGAGGATGATATTATGGCTGAGCTGACCGCTACATCTCTAACAGGTCTGCACAGGTATACCTTCCCTGATAACGGAACGCCAAAGATTTTTCTTAATACAGGCAAACGAGGTATGTCAATGTCATCTTCCCTTGTTAATCAAAATACCATAGAAGGGCAGGTAAGTAATAAATTCTTTGTAATGCAGTTTAATGCACCGGTCGAAAGATCTTTCGTATGGACAGGCAAAGAATTGCTGGAGGGCAGCTCAACAGGTAATCAGCCCGGAGGCGGATTGGCTTTTGAATTTGCTGATTTAGAGAATAATATTTTATTAATTAAGGTTGGAGTTTCACTTACCGGTGTAGATGGAGCCAGAAAAAATCTTGAAACCGAAAACCCGGACTGGAACTTTCAACAGGTCAAAGACGACGCGAGAAATCACTGGAATGATGTTTTGTCGGGTATTCAGGTTAACGGGGGAACTGAGGAAAATAAGACAATTTTTTATACAGCTCTTTATCACACTTGTTTTTTACCCACTACCCTGACCGATGTTGATGGAATGTACCCCGGCATTGATCAAAAAGTTCATAAGGCAAAAGATTATATACACTATGGAGGTTTTGCATTCTGGGATTCTTTCCGTACAAAGTATCCTCTTTATAGTCTGTTCGTTCCTGATATTTACCGCGACATCGTTTTATCCCTGCGTGACTTGTATGAGCAGGCAGATAACTGGGGTCCTTTTCCGGAAACCGACCATCCTCCCCATGGTGTATTGTTTAAAGCGGCAGGTAAAAACAGGTATTCTGTTCATAATTCGTGTCGACATGAACACATGTTAATGGTGATGACGGATGCTTATTTTAAAGGGCTTTTTGATATCGATCTGAAATCTGTCTATCCTTACATTCGTAATGAGGCAATGTTGCAAATGCCTGAACGGTATGATTCTACCGGATATATTCCTGCACGTCCCGATCAGACAGGTGAATACAGTTGGGATAACTGGTGCGTAGCGCAGTTGGCAAAGGAGTTGGGCAATGAACAGGAGTATAGCTATTTCATGAAACGTTCAGAATACTGGAGAAACACATGGGATCCCTCAATAAGGTTTTTCCGTGCACGTGCCGCCAATGGTGCATGGCTCGATTTTCCGGAAGATCCGACAGTTAATCGTGAAAAATACACCTATGAAGGTAGTAAATGGCACTGGAGATGGAATGTAATACATGATGTTCCTGCATTAATTGAAAAATTCGGGGGTGATGAGGCATTTAACAAAGAACTGGAATATTTTTTCGACAACGACCTGTATACCGCAGGTAACCAGATTGACCTTCAGGCACCTTTTCTTTTTAATTTTGCAGGAGCGCCATGGCTGACACAAAAGTGGGTACGGAAGATACTTACAGAACCTATTCTCCAAAAATACGGTACGCACGACTTTTTCCATGAACCAATCTTTGGACGTGTTTATAAATCCACTCCTGACGGATACCTGCTTGAAATGGATTGTGATTACGGATGCATGGCTGCATGGTTTGCAATGAGTGCAATGGGATTATACCAGGTCCTCCCGGGTGATCCTGTGTATCAGATCACTGCACCTATATTTGATAAAGTGATCCTTTCCCCCGATACGAAAATATACTCCAGGAAACCCTTCACCATTCTTGCAGAAAATTTAACTGAGGAAAATATTTACATTCAGTCGGCCGAATTAAATGGAAAACCATTGAACCGCTCATGGATCAGGCATGAAGAGATTATAAACGGGGGAAAACTTGTTTTTAAAATGGGGGCTGCCATAAATAAAGACTGGGGGGTTACTGCTGAATAAGCATCTTTTTTGATAACAATAGTTCGTTATGTTTTTATATTGCGCTGATAATGAGCATTTTGGCAACTCGGTTACAAATTACTTATATTTTTAATAATCAACATATTGCGCCTTTGCGCCTCTGCGTTTTTTTAATTTAACGAACTATTATGATAAAGAGTACAGAAGAAATTACGATATCTCTAATAGTAAGTGCGTTAGCCTTATTGCTTGTTTTTTTCACAAGCAAAACACATTTTTATTAATTAAAGTGGTTAAATTTACTGATCTTTCAGGTTAACATATATTTTTATCAGGTTGAACAATAACTCATATAGTGATGAAAAAAAATCTTAAATTATTAGTGCCAATTTTATTTCTGGCGTTTTTATCGGGTAACCTGTTCGCAGATGTAAAACTCCCGAAAATCTTCAGTTCGAATATGGTTCTCCAGCAGGGAATTGAAATTGCCGTCTGGGGCTGGGCTGACAGAAATGAAAGTATTACTGTATCGATGAACGGTACCACGGTAAAAACCAAAGCCGGTAAAAACGGCTCCTGGTCAGTAAGACTGCCGGCAATGGATTATGGAGGTCCTCATACACTTACCGTTAAAGGAAAAAATATGGTTGAATTCACTGATGTTTTAATAGGTGAGGTATGGATATGCTCCGGGCAGTCAAATATGGCATGGACAGTTAAAAACAGTAATGATCCGGAAACTGAGATAGCTTCTGCTGATTATCCTCAGATCAGGCTTTTTCAGGTACCTCTGCGAATGTCAGAAGTTCCCCTGAATGATATTGAGGAAGGGGAATGGAAGGTATGCACACCCGGCACTATTCCTGATTTTTCAGCTGTTGCCTGGTTCTTTGGCAGGGAACTTCATCAGAAACTGAATGTGCCCGTTGGATTAATACAAACTGCCTGGGGCGGCACTGTTGCTGAAACCTGGATAAGTGCACAGACAATAAAAAATGATCCTGATTTTGCTGGAAAACTTCAACAATTGAAGGACATTGACATTGCTAAGGAAGCGGAGATGGAGATGAAGAGGGTCAGAGAATTGCTCGGAGGTGATTTACCCAGGTCTGATCTCGGGATAGTGGATGACGTTCCGGTATGGGCTGCCATTGACCTGAATGATAGTGACTGGCGGACTATAAAGGTTCCCGGTGTGTGGGAAGATCAGGGCTATGATATTTTTAACGGAGCAGCCTATTATCGCTGTGAGATCATTCTCTCCCCTGAACAAAGCAGTAAAAATGCGGTACTCCATCTGGGAATGGTTGATGATGATGATATTACCTGGATGAATGGTATCGAAATCGGACAAACAAATGGTCATAATGTCATAAGACAATATTTTATTAAATCTGAGGTATTAAGACCGGGAAAGAATGTGCTGACAGTAAGGGCATTTGATACAGGCGGTCTTGGGGGTATATGGGGTGATGCCGGCGACCAGTACCTGTTAATTGGAGATGAAAAGCTGGATCTCCCGGGAGAGTGGAAATTCCGTTTTGGCAGACCGTTCATTACCCGGGGATATACTCCCAATGCATATCCCACACTCCTGTTCAACAGTATGATACATCCATTGATCCCCTATGGAATAAAAGGCGCTATATGGTACCAGGGAGAATCGAATGCCAACCGCGCATTACAATACCAGCGGATTTTTCCTGCTCTTATCAACGACTGGCGCTCACACTGGAAATTGGGAGATTTTTCTTTTATCTGGGTACAACTTGCCAATTACAGAAAACCTGCTGATGAGCCTGGTGAAAGTACATGGGCTGAACTCAGGGAAGCTCAGACAATGACACTGAAACTTCCCAAAACAGGTATGGCTTCAGCTATTGATATTGGTGAAGCCGACGATATTCATCCCATGAATAAACAGGATGTAGGGAAACGCCTTGCTTTGAATGCACTGAAAATAGAATACGGTAAGGATGTTGTCCATCAGGGGCCGATGTTTAGCTCGGTTAAGTTTATCGAAGGGAAAGCTTATGTGACATTTGACTGTACCGGCAGTGGATTGAAGGTTAATGACCGCTATGGCTATGTAAACGGATTTACAATTGCCGGTGCTGATGGTAAATTCCATTGGGCAAAGGCACGTATCGCCAGTGTAAACCAGGTTGAAGTTTATAGTGATGAAGTGCCTGAACCGGTGGCAGTAAGGTACGGATGGGCAGATAATCCGGACGACCTGAACCTTTATAATAAAGAAGGCTTGCCTGCGAATCCTTTTCGTACGAGGTAAATCTTTGAATTAAAACTGCGCCTAAAAAGGCCTTTGCGTTTTTTTAGCTGGAACCCTTTATACTCCATACTATGTATGTAAGAGATTCCTCGTTAACGCTCGGAATGACAAGTGCTGCAATCATTTGGTTGAGGAAGAAACGGGGCGGGTGAAGCCCGCCCCGTTTCCTCCCTCCTTGATTTTTAACCGACTGTAATTCCGAGCGTTAGCGAGGATTCTCCTCAACCTTATAATAACATAATAACTTAACTAAACTTTGTCACATGCAAACCACTTTAAACACAATCAAACCTTTGCCAAGCAAGTTTTTCCTTTTTTTACTGATTTTTCAGGTTTTTATAGCATCTTCCTGCCGGAAACATGATCCCAGCCAGGGATGGACTACATATCGCTATGATAGCCGGAGATCAGCAGTTACCACCGCATTGCTGCCTTCTCAGATGGAAATGAAATGGAATTATATTCCGGCTCATCTTCCTCAACCGGTATGGGACCTGCCTGCCGAAGAAATGAAAAGGACACATGCTGACGACACCTATTATGTTTCTGCAGCAAATGGCCTGGCTTACTATGGTTCATCAGTTGACAACAAGGTATATGCCCTGGATTTATCGTCTGGCAGAGAGAAATGGTCATTCTTTACAGAAGGACCGGTAAGGTTTTCTCCTTCAGTCTGGAAAAATCGGGTATATTTTGGCTCTGATGACGGTTATGTTTATTGCCTGAATGCAAAGAGCGGTAAACTTATCTGGAAATATACACCTGCTCCAAAGAATATGAAAATATTGGGAAACGGAAGGTTTGTATCCCCCTGGCCAATAAGGACAAGCGTTCTGGTGATAGATGAAACAGTATACTTCGGCGCAGGGGTATTCCCTTATGACGGCCTTTATGTTTGTGCCCTGGATGCCGCAAGAGGTTCTGTGATATGGAAAAATGATGATCTCGATGACGATGTTTTTGATCTGAGGTATGGCGGAGTATCCCCACAGGGATATCTTATCGCTACTGAGACGAAGCTGCTGATTCCTTCAGGTCGTGCCATGCCGGCTGTATTCGACCGCAGTAATGGTGAATTTCTTTACTACCTCTCTCCCAGTGGCAAACATGGTGGTACCTGGGGTATTATTGATCAGGGGGAGTTGATTGCAGGGACGGACAGATCAGGAATACCTGTTAAGGTAGCCTATGATATTGAAACCGGCTCCCTTATCGGAGATGTGTATGCTTCATTTACTGGACTGGATATGGCTGTGACCGATTCTGTATCCTATGTTGTCACTACTGACGGCGTGTATGCCATTGACCGGTTCGGATATCCCGTCATTCAGCAACACATTGACTCTCTGAGAAAGGAGCAGGCTAATGTTCTTGCAAGCTTCAGACCAAGGGGTTTTGATCTGGCATCCATTGACAGAAGGACTCTTGAAAATAAGCTTAACGAATTGTCGGATGCGCTCAGTAAATTAACTGAGGAAGAAAAAGCCTTGCAGCTACAGACTTCCAGGTGGTTTTATCCTTCTGACATGTTGCATAGTATTGTGCTGACGGGAAACCAGGTTATTGCGGGAGGAAGGGATATAGTTGCAGGTCTGGACAGGGAGACAGGAGAATTCTTATGGCATGGAGAGGTGGAAGGCAACGCCAATGGTCTGGCAGTTTCTGGCCGGAACCTCCTGGTGAGTACCGACAAGGGAAATATATATTGTTTTTCAGGAACTCATGGAAGTGAGACAACAAAAGAACCGGTGATCTTTCAGAAACCTGTATTGCCGGAATCACCTTATCCTGAAAGCAGCAGATACGAAAACTTTGCCTCAGCCGCAGAGACCATTCTGGAAGAAAGCGGAATCACTAAAGGTTATTGTCTGGTGCTGGGTTGCGGAGAAGGAGAACTGGTGTATGAACTGGCAAGGAGAAGTGATCTGAAAGTCATTGGGATAGACAAAAATAAAAATAAAATACAAAAAGCTAAAAATATGCTTGACAAGGCCGGCTTATACGGTCCGCAGGTAATAGTGGAGAACTGGCCTGTCTCTGCTCTGCCCGAATATTTTGCTGACCTTATCGTGTCTGCTGAAATTATAGAATCAGGCAGGTGGGATTATGCAGCTGAGGAAATATTCAGGGTGTTGAGACCAGGCGGAGGTATGGCATATGTTGGAGTGTTTTCAGATTTTAAAGACGCTGTTAAACATTTTGACCTCCGGACCATGGTGGAGGAATGGAATTCCCTGGATATTACTGTCCCTGAAATAATTACCACGGATGGAAACCGGATGAAATTAACCCGGCTTCCTTTAGCCGGTGCCGGCGGATGGACACATCAATACGGTGATCCGGCAAACACATCCTGTTCCGATGATAAACTGGTAATGGCCCCGTTCAGTACATTATGGTATGGATCACCCGGCCCGCAGAATATACCCGAACGTCATGCCCGCTCCACTGCACCCGTCGCTTTTGAGGGAAAACTTATTGTACAGGGAGAAGATATTATTATGGCCTACAATGCCTATAACGGAGTATTGATGTGGGAAAGGGAAATTAAAGGTTCAACAAGGGTAAGAGTGGATGCTGATGGCGGTAACATGGCCATTAACCATCACGGACTATTCCTTGCCATTGATGACAAGTGTCTTCAATTGGATACTGAGTCCGGTGAAACGATTAAAACGTATTATCTCCCTGATGACTGGAAAGGAAAATCAAGGCGGTGGGGCTATATTGCTGTTAAAGGGAATATTCTTTTCGGATCAGCCGCTATGCTCCTTAAGCAGGATTATGCCCAGGTTATGGGAAGTATTTTTGATCAGGATGAAAACTGGAAGGAGAGGGAGGAATTGTCATCATTTGATGCCCTTATCGCTGACTATTACAGGTACAGCGTTTCGGAAAACATGGAGGAAGTAGAACATGCATTCCACCGGGATGGAACAAAATGGAGATTCATCGCTGACTTTCCTGCCTGGAGTCCGGGGATAGCAGGCGTTAATCCCGTTTCGGAAAGAATGATGTCCGGCGACGGTGTCTTTGCCTATAACATTGAATCGGGTAATCTTCTATGGAAGCATAAGGGTGAAAAGATAGCACAGATCACCATTTCGGTAGGTGATGATGCTGTTTATTTTGCAGATGCAGGCGTCAGTTATTCAAATAGACAGAAAGGAACAAATGAAAGGCAAAATAATATTAAAAAGGGAGTCTGGGAGAAATTTGATAATGACCTTAGCTCTGCTGATGCGGATGTAAGAATGGTTTACTCCCTGGATGTATTGACAGGCCGGAAAAACTGGGAAAGACCGGTTGATATGTCGGGTTGTGGCGATGATTATACTGCTTCGGGATTCAGGAACGGAGTTCTGGTGTTTTTTGGCAGTTACGGACTGCATGATAAGTGGAGATTTCCTGCAGGTCAGCTTAGATGGCATCGAATCACGGCTTTGTCCTCTAAGGATGGTGAAATGATGTGGTCCCGTCCGTTAAATTATATGGTGCGTCCACTCCTCATTAAAGATGAGATTATCATTGAACCCCGTAAATGTGATCTGTATACCGGGGAAATAATCACCCGCATCCATCCTGTCACGGGGCAGAAGGTTCCGTGGGAATTTTACCGGCCGGGACATACCTGCGCTGCTACTTCCGGTAATGAACACTGCCTGTTCTACAGGTCATATAATGGCGCATATTACGATCTGAAGGAAGATAAAGGTCTGACGTATTACGGGGCTATTCGTCCCGGGTGCTGGATCAATATGATCCCCGGTAACGGACTCGTGTTGTTCCCTGAAGCCAGTTCTGGCTGTACCTGCTCCTTTCCGATAAGAACATCAGTGGTGTTGAAACCTGAATCTTCTGAAGAAGTTGAGGAATGGAGCCTGTATATAAGCAATGCCCCGCTCACTCCGGTAAGCCACCTGGCCATAAACCTGGGTGCTCCGGGCGACAGAAAAGATAAAACCGGGACAATATGGTTAGGATATCCAAGACCGGCATTACGATCTGCCGGACTCAAATTTTCCATCAATGAGAGTATCATGGAAGGAAAGGGTTTTTACTCATACGATTCAAAAGGGGTTGAAATAGCAGGAACAGAGAGTCCATGGATATTTACCAACGGATGCGTGGGATTGCAGAAATGCGAGATTCCCCTTATTGATGATATATTTGGTGAGGAACCTGGCACATATACTGTTCGGCTTGGTTTTACAGCTCCATCAAACCGAACCGTATTTGATATCAGCCTGCAGGGAAAGACGGTACTGGAAAAATTTGATGTTCTGAAGGAAGCGGGAGCTGCGAACCGCGCAGTTATAAAAGAATTTAAAGGTATCCCTGTTTCTGGCCACCTGACTCTCGAGCTGATTCCCGCAGCTACCGGCTCAGGAAAAGTAAATTTTCCTGTACTGAATTGTATTGAAATTTTACGTGAGGACATTCCTGAAGTTAATGATTATTTTTCAGGTGGAAGACAGTTATCATTTAAAGAATCATCTGAGTTAATGGCTGTTGCAAAAGGGCATCTTGATAAGGGGAATGTTGATGCTGCACTGGATGCATATTATAAAGTGATCAATATTTCCGGAGTAAGGGAACATAAACTGGAAGCCTTCAAACACGTGGAGTTAGTCCCGGTAAAAAGATCCTTGCCGGTAATAAAGAATTTCATTTTAACACTGGACCCGATAATGTGGAACTATAACGAACCTGATGAAGAGATGAGAGATGCCGCATTAGATGTTTTTGTAGCGGTAGCGAACAGCTTAAATTATGAAAACCGTGAACTGGCAACAAAAATGTTAAATTTGGTGCCGGATTTAACAAAAAAATAAATAAATACCTATAAATATATCAAGTCCTTAGTGTTCCTTTGTGAAAACCTTTCTGCGGGCGCTGAAGCTAACCTGCGAAGGCGCCGTGTTCTTTGTGGTAAAATTAAAAACCACGAAGGACACGAAGGATAACACGAAGGAAACACAAAGCAGAATTATTAATTTTTAAAGTTTTTTATCACATGAAAAGAAAGAGATTGACGTCTTTAGTGCTGTCGTTATCGTTTTTATTTATTACACATTCAACCTTTACTCAGAATTTACAACAGGGAATAAGGGGAACGGTGAGAGATGCAGAAAATTCAAAACCGTTGGAATCAGTTAACCTTATACTGGCAGGTACCGGTTATGGCGCCATTAGCAAACCCGACGGGAGTTTTGAAATCGGAGGTATTCCGGAGGGCAGGTATGACCTGCAGGCTTCAATGATTGGGTATAAGCCGGAAAGTCAAACAGTTACTGTGAGAAGAAATGCATTTGTAACGGTAAACATAGAGTTAATACCTGATGTTGTAGCTTTTGATTCAGTAATTGTTATTGGAAGAAAACAACAAAACTATATAGCCATGCCAAACCTGGAGCCGTTATCCTTAAGCGCAGTGACCACCAGGGTCAGCAGGGATGAAATTGTTACACAGGGCGCAGTTACCCTTGTAGATGCCATGAAATATGTCCCCGGGGCATTTACGGAATCGCGCGGAAGAAAGGTGAAACAGTTTTTTTCAGTGAGAGGCCAGAAGTACCCGTATCCGGATTATGCCATAAACGGGATCTGGCAGAAGGAATTTCATGAGCTGCCTTATTTCATTTCTGCAAGCGATATTGAGGAGGTGGAAATAATACGTTCGAGTGCAGCTCTTCTGACAGGTCTTTCAGGATTATCAGGAGTTATTAACATTAAAACCCGAAGCTATGAAAAGTCAGAAACTTCGGTAGAAGCTGACTATGGCACATTTAACACGATGCATCTGCATGCTTCGCACGGTGGAAAATATAAGAATATATCCTATGCTGCAGGGGTAGGTTACGATAAAACCGACGGGCCGGAAGATAAAAATGCTGCGGAGGAAATCGGTAATGTATATGGTAGGGTGGAATGGCAGGCTATGGAAAAGCTGGGAGTGAGCGCCAACTTATATTATCTGACAGGGAAGAGGGAGATAGCACTTGCTGAACCTCCCGCAGGTAAAAGATTCCGTGAACAAATATCTTCCTATGATCAGGTTCGAAGTACTCTCTCAAACCTTAAACTAAAATATACTCCTTCTGATAATGCTGTTACTGAATTACATGTATATTATTCCGACAGAAAACCTATATACAGAGCGGTAGATATGACTACAGAAGAAGTTATGTTTACCTCTGAGAAAGACCATGAATGGGGTGTTAATCTGATCCAGGCAATTAACCTTTCCGACAGAAACACGCTGCGCTTTGGCGGATTATATAATCACTGGGTAGCGCCAAACGGAAAAAGATTCTATGTAGGACGTCCGTGCGACCTGGAAACCATTTCAGGGGTAATTACCGATGAGCATATCCTTGGTTCTGTTACACTGGATGCAGGAATACGCTGGTCAAAAACCTATATGAATGAGTATGGGGCTTTTGATATAGGGGAGAGTGGAGCTCAGTTTACCCAGGTTGTTCCGATTATTAACGAATGGCAACCGGGGACTATACAGGCATCTTTAGGTGCTACATGGAATATCTCTCCAAAATCTGCTGTTTTTTATCATTCGGCTGTTGGTAATGTAAAACCCAGAGAGGGTTCTCTGGCTGATGATTTTACTGAACCGTTGAACGAAACACGGACAAAGATGGACCTTGGTTTCAGAACCAGGTGGATGGACAGCGGGAAAGTCAGCATTACGGGTTTCCTTGTAAATCAAAAAGATGCAATAAGCCTAAGTGGAGGCACCTATGAACAGAATGGGATAACCTTGGAGTTTTACCAAAACAGGAATCAGGATCAGTTTGGCATAGAAACGGAAGTGCTAAGCCCGAAGATGTGGAATATGATCTCAGCCTTTGCCAATTTTACCGCTATGAGGTCAAGAGCAGAAGATGGTAATGAAATGACAAAGAATGCTGAATTCCCTGAGTTGATAACCAACGGGGGAGTTCAGTTTACAAAATACGGCCTTGATATTAACCTCTATGGCAAATATGTGAGTAAATATGAAAGCAGTCGCTTTGTTACCCAGGTAGCCGGGCAACCAACTGTTTTTGCTCCCCTTGGGGATTTCTTCACACTGGATTTAACTTCAGGTTATACATTTGGTTCTTCTTTCAAAACCAGAGTCTACCTGAGGGTGCAGAATATTACGGATAGAAGATATTCAACGGTTGCAGGTTATCCCGATTTCGGGAGGCAGTTGAGGGTTGGGATAAGGGTGATTTATTAGTGACAAGTGACAGGTGACATTCAGGGGGTTATTGGGGTATTAGGTTATTGGGTTATTGGGTTATTAGGTTATTAGGTTATTGGGATTATCACTTGATCCCGTGATCCCTGTCACCCATCCCCCGTAACTTTAATACATGTTTATGAAAAATATACTTAAACTTACAAGTTTCCTGCTTCTGACAGGTCTTATTCTTTCCCCGGATATAATGGCCTGTCGCTATACCATCCGTGAAATTGGATTTTCCGACCTGGGGTCAGTGCCGTATAAGGCATATTTTTTCATAAACTCAACAACCACTCGGGAAGATCAGGAAACTTTGAAAAAATTATCCTTTGCACTCCTTTATGAAACCAACCTTAGGTTTGAGATCATTCATACTGAGGAGGATAAGGATTCTGAAGCCATCCAGTACGTAAGTAAATATAAGATACGGGTCTTTCCTTCGCTTGTCGTTGTTTCCCCGGAGGGAGAATCCCATGTTTACCCGTTGAAAAGGGAAATCGGTTTATTAACAGAGTCTGTGTGGTTATTGCTTGAACAGCTTGTATGGTCACCTGTGAGGCGGTCGATTGTTGATCAGCTTTTGCAATCATATTGTGTGGTACTGATCGTGGAAGGGACCGATGCTGCCGCCAATGCTCATGCTATGAAAGAGGTAACTGAAGCTGTTAACGATATAGCACAAACCCTCGACCAGATGCCGAAGGTAGTGCATGCACCTCCGTCGGTTGTGGTGATAAGAACAACTGACAGGCTGAATGAGAAAGTATTGGCTCAAAGCCTGGGGTTGAGTGAAACGGTATCTAAAAATCCTGCTGTAGCTGTGATTTATGGCAGGGGAAGGGTATTGGGACCGGTATTGAGAGGTGGGCTGATAACAAAAAGAACTGTATTTAACCTGCTTACCGTGGTAGGTGCTGATTGTGAATGCGGGCTGGATCATAGCTGGATACTGGGAAGGATGATCCCGTTAAGATGGGAATCGTTTGTGCAGGCTGAACTGGTGAAATTTCTGGGGTTTGATGTAGAGAGTCCACTGGTAAAGACCGAAATGAGCCAGATAATCTCACTGAAACCGGAAAACGCGGAACTTCTGAATCCCATGGAGGAGAATCTCCTGGGTTATGTTGAAAAAAGGGTCGAGGTGGAAGAAAAGCCCGGAAATATTTCAAGAATTTCTGCTTATGAAGTTCAGAAATCATTCGGTAAGAAAACATCAGTGAAAAATAACATGCCCCTGATATCGATATTCATAGTGATCGGAGGATTGTTTCTGATAGTATCGATAGGTGGAGTTGTAATATACTTATTAAACAAAAGGAAGAATAATGGTGTTAAAACTAATTTTTAAAGAAATACTGCACCGGAAACTGAATTTCATCCTTTCCCTGCTTGCTGTTACCTGTGCTGTGGCTTTTTATGTTGCATTTTTTACAGCCAATGAAGCCTCAAAGAGGGAAACAATTCGCCTGACACGGGATATGGGATTCAATCTCCGAATAATCCCAAAGGAAACAGACATGAATGAATTCTGGACCCTGGGATATTCAGGATTTTTTATGCCGGAGGAATATGTTGATTTATTCTGGGATTTTAAAGATTTCTCCTTTGCTCATCTTACAGCCACTCTTCACAAGAAAATCAGCTGGCGGGGGAAAGATGTTGTTCTTACCGGAATAGCTCCCGAGATCGAACCTTCCGGGAAGACCAAAACAACCATGATATTTACCGTGGATCCAGGCACTGTGTATTTAGGTTATGAGCTGGCTGAAAAATTTAACATAAAGCGTAATGATACTATTGAGATTCTTGGAAAACCGTTTATTGTTGTAAAAACACTGACGGAAACAGGCAGTACTGATGATATCAGAATTTACGGATTGTTAACGGAATTCCAGGAATTACTCGGATTGCAGGGGAAAATAAATGAGATCATGGCATTAAACTGTTTGTGTGTTTCTCCTGATGAAACGGATCCCCTTGATATCATTCGCGGACAGTTACAGCAGGTCCTTCCTGATGGCAAAGTCATTATGAACACAACTATAGCTAACGCAAGAGAGAGGCAAAGACATATGCTGGAGAGTTATTTTTCACTGATAACAGTGTTTCTGATAATTGTTATAGCAATATGGATAGCTTCACTGACAATGATAAATGTAAAAGACCGTCAGCAGGAGACCGGGATACTAAGGGCAATAGGCCACAGCACACTGAATGTGGCCGGATTATTTATAGGTAAGGCATTGATCACAGGAGTTGTCAGCGCGGTTCTGGGATACTTCACCGGAACCATACTGGCGCTTGAATATGGCCCGGAGATATTTAAAATAACTTCGGGTGCTATCAAGGCAATACCTGCACTGTTTTTCTACTCATTAATTGCGGCACCTTTATTTTCGGTTCTTTCTGCTGTCCTGCCCGTGATACTCGCCACTCTGAAAAATCCTGCGTATACATTAAGAAAAAATTAGACCATGATATATCTGAAAGAAATTAATAAAGTGTTCAGAACAGCTCGCGAGTCTGTGCATGCCCTCAGGGATATTAACATGGAAGTAAAAAAAGGAGAGTTTATTGTTCTGAAAGGTCCCAGCGGAAGCGGGAAGACTACCTTACTGATGACTATAGGGGCGATGCTTCAGCCTGCATCCGGAACTGTATTGATTAATGGCAATGATATTTATTCATTCAATGAGAGAGAACGTACCCGGTTTCGCGCAATGTATATTGGATTTGTGTTCCAGGAGTTTTATCTCATACCGTATCTTAATATTATTGACAATATTTTATTGTCAGCCGGAATAATCAGAAATGGAGAGTCACTGAAGAAAGCGCTGGATCTCTCAGAACAGCTTGGATTATCTCACCGGATTTTTCACCGGCCATATGAACTCAGTGCAGGAGAACAGCAGCGCACTGCCCTGATCAGGGCACTGATTCATGATCCGCAAATCATTCTGGCAGATGAACCGACAGGTAATCTTGATCTGGAAAATTCTGAGATCGTGATCAATGTTCTGGAAAACTTCCATAAAAAGGGGGGGGTTGTGATAATGGGAAGTCACAGGAATGATGCCGACCGGGTAGCCGACCGTGTTATACTGATGCAAAACCAGGGGAGCATCGTTTAAGTGATCAACACATAGCGCTGTTGCGTTTGTTTTTATTTAACGAACTATAGTATTGAAATAATGCACTATAAATTTTTTATTATGAAAAAATTGCCAAATTTTCAATTCAGACTGGTCATTTTTACTCTTGTTATGTTTTTCCTGTTAACGGGAAAAGTTTCATTACCAGCCCAGGTTAGTCAACAAATGCCGGCATGGTCGGAAGGCTACCTCGACATCCATCATATTAACACAGGTAAAGGAGAATGCGCATTTTTTATCCTGCCAGACGCAACCACGATGCTGGTAGATGCAGGCGCTTCGGGGCGTCCCAAACCACGCGTTACTGATCAGAGACCCAACGACAGCCGCACTCCGGGTGAATGGATTACCCGGTATATTCTGCATATGATGAAAGACCGGAAGGAAAAGAAGCTGGATTATGTACTTATCACCCATTTTCATGATGATCATATGGGAAGGGCCACCCAAAGTTCAAAAGTGTCAAAGAAAGGCGGCTACCTCCTTTCAGGTATTACCGAGGTGAATGATTATATCCCATTCGGTAAAATGGTTGACCGCGGCTGGCCTTATTATGACTGGCCTGTACCCATGGGAGAGAGGTTCCTTGGTAATTATTTGAAGTTCCTGAATTGGCATGTTGATAATAATAAATCGAAAGTCGAACAGTTTAAGGTCGGACATAACGATCAGTTTGTTCTTTTAAAAAACCCCGGGAAATATAATAATTTTGAAGTCAGGAATATTGCTGCAAACGGGCATGTATGGACAGGAACCGGATCAAATTCAAGGAATCATTTTCCTCCTCTTGAAAGCCTTGACAAAAGGCAATATCCGGGTGAAAATATGAATAGTATCGCATTCCGGCTGTCATACGGGAAGTTCGATTATTTCAACGGGGGAGATATCACCACGGGAGCTCCCGGCAGCTGGCAGGATATTGAGACTCCTATTGGTATGGTTACGGGTCCTGTAGATGTTTGTCTTGCAAATCACCATGCTTACTTCGATGCAATGGGACATTCATTCCTTCAGGCTGTAAGACCGAGAGTTCATATAATTCAGGCCTGGGCACCCAGTCATCCCTCTCCCAGCGTGATTGCACGAATGATGTCGGAATGGACATACCCCGGCCCGAGGGATGTTTTCTCAACCAACACCATGGAAGAGACAGTCGTCGTTATTGGTGACCGGATGAATGAAATGAAAAGCAAGCAGGGACACATTGTTATCAGGGTTCAGCCGGGCGGGGATAGTTATATGATCTATATACTTGATGATACGGAGGAGAACTTTAAAATTATTGCGGTTCACGGACCGTATGAATCTTATTAGTCTGAATACCTTAACCTGATATAGATACTTTGTGTACCTTAGTGCATTCCTTTGTGTCCTTCGTGGTTAAACACGTATTTTTTAACCACGAAGGACGCGAAGGGTTTCACGAAGGAACACGAAGGATCAGAATAATAGTAGTATTTTAATAAAGTGATAAACCTATGAAACTAATTATGGGCATCTTAAGCCCGGTTGTATTTCTTGCCATCCTCTTTTTTTCCGGATGTAAAAGCCAATCTGAAGATCCCGTTAAATACGTTGACCCTTTCATCTGCACAGAAGGTGATAACGGCCAGCTCTATCCCGGTCCGGCTTATCCATTCGGACTGGTGCATCTGTCCCCTGAAACGGAAGGAAAGTCTCATGTGGGTTATTATTATGAGAATGAATATATTGAGGGCTTTTCGCACCTTAAGATCGGAGGTGGAGGATCCGACGGTAAAGGCGGAGGACTCCTTATTAAACCTGGCGTAGGTAAGTTTACCAGTAAAATTGATGAATTCAGGGAGAAATATGACAAATCTTCTGAGGAAGCATCACTTGGATATTACAAGCTTGTGCTGGAATCCGGTGTTAAAGCTGAACTCACTGTATCTGAAAGAGTAGGCTTTCATCGCTATACCTTCCCGTCAGATAAGAAAAAAAACCGTTACATTGTCGTGGAACTTTCCCATAGTTATGTAGGCATGCTGGATGCGAAACTGAATGTAATCAATAACAACGAAATTACAGGAATGATAAAATCCCTGCACAACAGGGGAGGACATTACCATAAACTTTATTTTGCCATTGTATCAGACACTCCTTTTGAGGCATATACCAGCTGGAAGGGAGAGGAAGAGAAAGGTGTTGTTCCGGTACGGGAAGGAAATGATATCGGGGTATGGCTGCACTTCCCTGAAACAGGCAATGATGTCGTTCAGCTTAAAGTGGGGTTATCACCCGTTAGTGAAGAGCTGGCCATGACGGAAGCTAAAAATGAGATAAAAGGATGGAATTTTGATAAGGTAAGGAAAGATCTTGTAGCTGTATGGAGAGAAATGCTGTCGAAAGTGGAAGTTATAAGTGTGTCGGATGAATTTAAAACTTTATTCTATACTCATCTCTATCGTTCTTACCTGGTTCCCAATAATGCCACCTCCTCCGACGGAATGTACCGTGCTGCCCACCGGGAGGATGAGGTCTTTTACACAAAGGACACTGCTCCCGACTTTATCTATTATTGCACATGGAGCCTTTGGGATGATTTCCGGAAATATTCCCTTGTATCGCTGCTGGAACCTGAAATTACCAGGAATGTTGTCCGTTCACTGATTGATCATTATAAACACCGGGAGAAGGATCGTACCAGTCCCAAACGGCTTTACTGGCCAACCCCAAATATCAGGATGGAATTTGCCGGAGCCCCGGTTATGGACGCATGGAATAAAGGACTTGCCGATGGTGATGCGGAAGTTGCTTTTACAGGTATGAAGGAAGACTGGGAGCAATATGGGGAATACAGTTTATGCAGGGCAATTGAGAAATGCTATCATGCTTATTTTGCAATGAGAATGGCTGAGATACTGGGGAAAGAAGAAGAGGTTAAAACTCTGAGGGATGGAGCACTCGCATACAGAAAGCTTTGGTGCACAGAACAAAAAGACAACCAGGGAAATGTAAGGGGCTTTTTTACTCCCGACGGGAAGCCTGTTAATGATGTTGAAGCAATGGAAGAGTATACTTATGAAGCGAATTTGTGGCATTTTCGCTGGTTTGTGCTTCATGATATTCAGGGACTTGTTAATTTAAGGGGAGGGGCTGATTTACTTGTGGATGACCTTGAATATTACTTTGAGAACGATTTCCATATGGCGCTTAATGAACCTCCCATTCATGCTCCTTTTCTGTTTAATTATCTCGGAAAACCTTATCTTACACAGAAATGGGCAAGAACTTTTACGACAAAGGAAGTTACACAATTATATCATAATCATGGTGTTTTTGACGAACCTGTGGTTAGTCGTATATACAGGACTGACACAAAAGGGTTTATTGAAACCATGGATGATGACGCCGGGACAATGGCATCCTGGTTTGTAATGAGTGCTATGGGACTTTTTCCTTCTGATCCCGTGGAACCCTTGTACCTTATAGGGTCACCCATCTTTCCTGAATTGACACTACACCTGGATAATGGAAATTCATTTACGATTATTGCAAAAAATGTAAGTGAAGATAACTTTTATATTCAGTCGGCCAGGTTGAATGGAAAGGAGTATAATAAACCATGGATTGAATATAATACAATTATGGCCGGTGGAACCCTGGAATTTGTTATGGGAGATAAACCCAATAAGGCATGGGGAAGTGATCCGGCGCTTGCACCGCCTTCCCTCAGTAATTAATTATCATATATACTTTGTGTCCCTTCGTGCATTCCTTTGTGTCCTTCGTGGTTAAACACGTATTTTTTAACCACTAAGGACGCGAAGGGTTTCACGAAGGAACACGAAGTAGAACAAATTTATTAATTATGAAAAATCATACTTTTTCGACTCTGTTATTTGTTATTATCCTGATATTTACCAGCTGTACCCCTTCTCCGGAGAGGCCGCTGCTTATCAAGCTTCCCTTTGCATTTTCCGATATTGGCCGTACACCCATGGAAAATACCCCTGTAATTTTTAATTCCAGGTTGTTGCTGGTTTCCAACTACAGACCGGGAGGATTCTATGCAAAAGGTGAAAATGCTTTTCTCTATATTGATGACCTGCAGACAGGAAAGGAAGTTGCCAGGTTTGGGCAGGGACATTCATTTGTTTCAGCCATTGTTGAAAATAATGAACTGAATGTCTTTGCCCTTGAATTCACTGATTTCGGTAAGATAATGAATTCATCAGGGATCAACAGACTGGTAACAACCGATCTCCAAAACTGGAAAATTGAGAAGGCTATCCTCCCTGATGGGGGTGAACATTTGTTTAATTCCTCAGTATGTATTGATGGTAAAGGATTTCTGATGGCATACGAGTCGGATAAACCGGTGCAGTTCTGCTTTAAGTTTGCCCGGTCGGCAGATCTTTCCAACTGGAAAAAAATTCCCGGTTTGGTATTTACCGGTGAGCATAACGAATATTCCGCCTGCCCGGTTATACGTTTTTATCCTCCGTTTTATTACGTAATATACCTGCATGCCCCGATGGAGGGACATAATGGCTGGATATCCTTTATGGCAAGGTCATCGGATCTGGAGACATGGGAACTGAGTCCGTTTAATCCCATCCTTGAAGCAAGCCCGGGTGAGGGCATAAACAACTCAGATGTTGATATCCTTGAGTATGAGGGGAGAACATATCTGTACTATGCTACAGGCGACCAGGAAACCTGGGGAACAGTTCGTGTGGCCATGTATGATGGCATTGAGAAGGAATTCTTCGAAAGGCATTTCCCGCGAAATGTTGAAGGAATCATTATTTCTGCAAAAAAATAAAACTATAAACTTACTATTTGCTTACTTAAACCAATAGTTATTTATTTTTTTACCATTAATAATGACAATAGTTCGTTTAATTTTAAAAAAAACGCAAAGGCGCGAAGGCGCAAAGTATTGATTATCAACATATTGTAAAAACATAACGAACTATCGAATGAGTACTACGTATTTTTTTAATTTATGTATATTATAGATAATTAACATATTGCGCCTTTGCGTCCCGTTTTACGTTATGCAAAATATTCTCCTGCTAATCTAAAGTCCTTTGCCTCTGACAGAAGTTTAACAAACGATATTTAAAAATAAATGAAAATGAAAAAAATCTTATTACTGTTTACACTGGCTGTTAGTTTAAGCCTTGCTTACCCACAGTCTGTTCTCGATTATGTGGATGTGTTCATGTGTACCTCAGGTGATCATGGTCAACTGGATCCTTCAGCCACCGTACCCTTCGGGATGATCAAACCGGGTCCCGATACCGATCCTGTGAATCATAGCGGCTATGATTACACTGCTGAAAAAATTACAGGATTCTCACATAACAGGATCGGAGGGGTAGGATGCTCCGGAGCCGGAGGCAATTTGAGAATACTTCCGGCTAGCGGTGAGATGAATATTTCATCTGCCACCTTTGATAAAAAAAGTGAGAGAGGGTCCCCCGGATATTACTCTGTGAAATTTCACAGCGGGATACAGGCTGAGCTCACTGCTACCAATCAGACAGCCATTCACAGGTATACATATCCCAAATCAGATAAATCATACCTTATTGTTGACCTGGGAAGTTCATTTGCAGGCTTTATCAAAGCATCAAAAGCTATACTTAATGAACATGAATTTGCTGCCACCGTGTCGGCCAGAAATGTTTGTGATGTGGGAAGGTACACTGTTCACTATCACGTTTGGTGCAACAAAAAACTTGAGCTGGTGAAGGAAGAAGGCAATAAACTCACCTTCCGTTTTCCCGCTAAAAAGAATGAAGAAATACTTCTGTATGTGACGGTATCACCGATAAGTCAGGAAGAGGCAAAAGCAGAATGGAGAACCCGGACCAGAGATCTGATGTTTGATGATGTTGCAGAAGCCGCTCAGAAAGCATGGACTGAACTCCTGTCAAAGATTGAGGTGGAAGGAAAGGAAGAATATAAGACGCTTTTTTATACCCATCTGTATCATATCTTCCTGAACCCTGTAAAGACAGAAAACCGGAACAAACAGTTCCTGGCAACCGATGGTGAAGTATATGCATCGCAGGGTTATGAACACTATGGCTGCTGGTCAATGTGGGACAATTTCAGAAATAAGTTTGCGGTGTACGCACTGATCATCCCTGATATTTCAAATGATATCTGCAATTCCCTGGTTGATCTGTACAGGTACGGGGAACCCTACTGGAGTGGATTTTATGAACCTGTGCCTACAGTAAGAACCGAGCATACCGTTGTTACCCTGCTCGATTTCTACAGAAGAGGAGTAGATAAGTTTGATATTGAACCCATGTATAAAAAGTTATGCGCCGAGATCAATAATATATCGGACCGGACACCTGATACAAGACTGGAAAAAAGCTATGATTACTGGGCATTGTCTGAATTTGCAGAGATACTCGGAAAAACGGAGGACCAGGAAATCCTCCTGGAAAATGCAATGAGATATAAAAGAACCTGGAGAAGATATTTCCTCAATATGGGAGAAAATTCCGATATTATGCATGGCGATGGTTTGTATGAAGGTACACTCTGGCAATACAGGTGGCATGTGCAATTTGATTTTGACGGGATCATTGAAATGATCGGAAGCAAGGAAAAGTATACGGAAGAACTCGAGTATTTTTTTGAAAACCATTTGTATAATCACGGAAACCAGCCCGATATACAGGTTCCTTTCATGTTCAATTACGGCACCAAACCCTGGCTGACCCAGAAATGGGTAAATAAGATCCTTACCAAAGATATGTATCAGTACTACGGCACACATGAAAAATGGGACGAACCTTATTACGGACGCATTTATAAAGCTGACCCTGTGGGTTATATCCCTGAAATGGACGATGATGAAGGAACCATGTCGGGCTGGTACGTGCTCAGCGCTATGGGGATTTATCCTGTTGAGGTGGGAAGACCTCACTTTCAGATATCCTCACCCATATTCGATAAAATCAAAATACATCTGCCAGAAGGTAAAACCTTCGAGATCATTACCCATAACCTGAGTGATGACAATTTTTACATCAAGGATGCAAGCCTGAACGGGAAACAGTTCAATCAGACATATATCAATAATTCGGATATTGTTAACGGGGGAGTGTTGATATTTAATTTATCGGATGTGCCGAATGAGAGTTTTGGGGTGGGTAGATAAAGTTCTGTATGTATATTTTTTTTTGGTGATTCGTGGCATAAACCTTTGAAATTAAAGAACTATTGAAGTTAATGAAAGTACATTAATCCAAACCTGAAAATATTTTCAAAGTCATTTAAATAATTGATTTAAAATAGTTGTAATTTGGCGCCATTATAAAATCATTAAATTATTCCTGTGAAAATGAAAAAGTTATGGAAATTTCAGTTGTGTACTTTGTTAATCTTCTGCAATTCATTTATGGCAAAGTCCCAGGTTGCACTGGACTGGGTACATCATATAGGCAGCGGAGGTGAAGATCTCGGGTATTCCATAGCTATTGATGGTGATGGAAATGTATACACTACCGGTTATTTTTCCGGTACAGCTGATTTTGATCCGGGACCAGGCACCTTCAATATGACAGCCCAGGCATATAATGATGCGTTTATAACCAAACTTGATGCTGACGGAAATCTTGTCTGGGCAAAACAGGTAAGAGGCTCTTCAAATGGTTACGGAAGGGGAATAGCGGTGGATGACCTGGGAAATGTTTATATAACAGGGGTGTTCGGAGGAACCATTGATGTTGATCCGGGTCCGGGCACTATTACTTTTACGGCATCCAACTGGGAAGGTTACATACTTAAGCTGAATGCAAACGGTGATTATGTGTGGGCACATAAAATAGGAGGTCCGGAAGCCGATGGCGGAACTGCTGTCAAAATTGACAATGAAGGAAATATATTTGTAACCGGCTTATTTAACGGAACAGTTGATTTTGATCCCGGAACTGAGGTTTATCAATTAACTACAGTTGGCTCCGGGGATGTTTACATTTTAAAGTTCAGTTCAGACGGCGATTTCCTGTGGGTAAAGCAAATAGGAAGCGGAGGCTACGATTCTCCCCATTCATTAGCTATTGATCCTTTAAATAATATCTTTATTTCAGGTCTTTTCGAGGGCACCGCTGATTTCGACCCGGGCCCCGGCACATACAATCTAAGCACTGCCGGAAATAATGACAATTTTGTATGCAAGCTTGATGCGAACGGGGGATTTATATGGGCCAAAGCTTTTGGCGGTACCTGGTATGATTTTGGTCAGGCTATGGCAGTAGACGGTATTGGGAATGTGTATATTACCGGATACTTTGGTTCTGGTGATTTTGATCCGGGACCGGAAGTTTACAACATGTCATCGGTGGGGGGATATGATTCATTTATTTTAAAACTGGATTCAAACGGGAACTTCATCTGGGCAAAGCAATTTGGGGGAACATACAGTGAGTATAGCTACGGAATTGATGTAGATACTGAAGGAAATATTTTTATGACAGGGAAATATTATATAGATTCTGATCTTGACCCGGGTCCGGGAACTTATACCCTTACCTCCGCCGGATACTTTGATGTATTTATTTTATCCCTTGATACCAATGGGAATTTTCTTTGGGCAAAAGGATTTGGTGGAACAACCGAGGATTCCGGGCATGCAATAAAAACTGATCTGTCAGGAAATGTTTATACATCAGGTGTATTCCGTGGAACTGCAGATTTTGATCCCGGTGCAGGGAAAATGGAATTGACATCTTTAGGTTTGGGGGATTATTTCCTTCAGAAACTAAAACCCTGCACTAATACTTTTCATTCAATTACTGAAACAGCCTGTGACAGTTACACAGCACCTGATGGAGAAATATATACCACTTCCGGTATTAAGACGGCTGTTATTCCCAATCTGGCAGGATGCGACAGTACCATCACCATTGACCTTACGATCAATTACAGCACTGCGGCTTCAATCACCGAAACTGCCTGTGACAGTTACACAGCACCTGACGGAGAAGTATATACCACTTCCGGTATTAAGACGGCTGTTATTCCAAACCTGGCCAGATGCGACAGTACCATTATCATAGACCTGAGTATTATAAATATTGATGCTACAGTTATTGCAGATAATTTCACAATAACTGCAAATACTGCAGGAGCGGAATATCAGTGGCTAGATTGTAATGATAATTATAGTGAACTTGAAGGTGAGATTAACCAGGGTTATACTGCCTTTTCAAATGGAAATTATGCTGTTATTGTAACGCAGGGCGCATGCTCTGACACTTCTGAATGTGTCCCGATTGTTGGTGTAAAGGTTGTAGAAAATTCCTCAGAACAGAGCATCATCCTGTATCCAAATCCTACTGAAGGTTTGTTTTATATAGATCTTGGGAAATCATCCGGACAAGTGCATGTTATTATTAATGATTTGCAGGGTCACATTATAAGCAGGCAGCTATTTATGAATGAAAAAATATTATCATTAAATATAGATGTTCCTGCAGGAATATATTTCCTTACAATAAATTCAGGAGAAATTAGAGCAACTATTAAATTAATAAAATATTAGGGATTAAACCGCACAAACGGTTAATTAAATTATTACAATGAACTCCTACAGGACATTACTGCTTATTTTCTTCACATTATTCTTTTCTCAGTTATTTTCCCGGGATTTCATTTCCGGAAAAAGTGACAATGAGCCCAATCTACAATCTGTCTTCAACCCCGAAACCGCCGAATGGAACATCGCCTGGCCTGAAAGGCTCTCTCAGTACGACCTTGTATATCTCAGTCCTCCCATTGACCCTATGCAGGGAATACCTTTAGGAAACGGGGATATCGGTGTTTTATTCTGGTGCGAAGATTCCAGGATCATTGCTGTGGTGAATAAAAGCGATCTGTGGGATGATGCTGAGTCTGAAGAGTTCCGTAACTGGAAAAGAGAAGAGGAAGACTACAGCACTACTTTAAGGCATGCCTGCCGCATAATAATTGATCTGAAATTTCCGGTTTTTAATACTCTTTATCTTTCAGACTTCAGGGGAAGATTAAATCTTGCAGATGCCTCAATTTCACTGGAAGTTAAAAGTCCATTCGGAAGTGCAGCTCTGGAAGCTTTCGTTGATCATTCATCGGGAATACTTTTCATGAACCTGAGTACTGATATGAATGAAGATGTTCCGGTAGATATCTGTCTTGAAAGATATGGCTCCCGCACTTTTTCACACTGGTATAGCTCAGTAAACAGGGATGCTTCCATCGGTCTGCCCGGTACTGATGCCCTTGCCGGTTCCGAAGGTGCTTTCATCACACATAAATTAACTTCCGGAACATTTGCTGTTGGAGGCAGGGTTATTCATCCTGATCAGGGTAGTGTAAGATATTACAGGGAACATTCCCACCGTGCCGTTATTCAGCTTGATAATAATGTAAAAAAAAATACCACACTTGCTTTCCTGGTGACATCCCCGCTTAACCATGATCCGGTTGCGGAAATAAAGAATACTTTCTCAGCAATGAACGATGAGACAGCCGGATCTTTAAGACAATCCCACCTTGAGACCTGGAAGAATATCTGGAACCGCTCTTTTATGGATTACGGGGACGATTACCTGAACAATCTATGGTATCTGACCATGTATTATGCAAATGCTTCACAGGGGGGGAAATATCCGGGAAGGTTCAACAACGGACTCTGGACGTGGAACAGGGATGTGCAGCAATGGAACTTTTATTTCCACTGGAACCAGCAGCAGCTTTACTGGCCCTTAAATGCTGCCGGATTTCACCGCCTTGCATTGCCCTACCTTGATTTCAGGTTTAACTCACTTCCCTATGCACGGAAAGATGCAAAAGAAGTATTCAATGCCAGGGGAGCATTTATTTCGGATGTGACGGAACGTCGTGGTATTAACTCTTCCGGTGAAAATGAAAATCATACTCCTGTGGCTGAAATTGCCCTTGATTTCTGGAGACAGTACCGTTTTACATGTGACAGGAAATTCCTTGAGGAAAAGGCTCTTCCCTTCATACTGGAAGCTGCCCGTTTCTATGAGTCATTGCTGGAGAAAGAAGAGGACGGGCTGTATCACGCAAGGGAGGGCACAGGTTATGAGGGATGGATAAAAATGAAGAACGGACTCACAGAACTTGTGTATGCAAAAGCCTTGTTTTCAACGGCCCTTGAAGCACTGAAAACGGCCGGAATAGATCTTCCCGAGTCATTAAAATGGAAAGAGATACTGGAAAATCTGGCTCCTTTGCCGGTAGTACCAGCGGTAGATTCTGCTATAATAACTGAAGGAACAGACTACACATTTAACAGAGGACTTTTTAAAGGAAAGCCTGCCCCTGCAAACGAAATACTGGCTGCCGGATGGAGTATAAAGGAGAAAGAATGGCTGACAGTGTATTACCCCGATGAGGATGTCACAGTACATAACGGGCTCAAATTACTTGATGGTATATTCCCTTCTGTTCCTTCATCACCGGTATTCCCGTCGGGAGTGGTTGGACTTGGTCAGCAGGGAAGTAAGCTCTTTGATCAGGTTACGGCAACCACTCTTTTATATTCAACTGAAATTACGGGCTGGGATCCTGTGCCGGTTGTAATGGCACGGCTTGGGCTTGCTGAAGAACTGGCCGCTGATCTGGAACGTTTCCCTGCCAGGTGGCAGATCTATTGCAACGGCTGGGGGCACTGGGGACTGGAAGGTGAAGTGAATAAAGATGCAGAGTGGTTCTTCCGGACAAATACAGTGGGAGATGTCGCCGGCGATGAGAAATTTCCCCTGCCAATGTGGCCTTTCCGCCATATGTCAATGGAATCAATGTCTATCCTGGCTACCGCGATGAACGAATCATTACTACAAAGTCATGAGGGTGTGATCAGGATTTTTCCGGCCTTTCCCGCTGCAAAAACCGGCCGGTTCACCCTTCATGCAAGGGGAGGGTTCGTGATCTCTTCAGAAATAAGGTCGGGAGAAGTTCAGTGGATATGTGTGAAAAGTTTATGCGGAAATACCTGCAGGATTGAATTACCATGGGATAAGGCCTTTATCCTGGACGGTCAGAAAAAGAAAAAGCAAATGATAAGGGGGGAAATCGCGGAGATCGAGACACAACCGGATGATGTGATCATGATAATCCCTGAGGGAAAAGACAGCCGGAGGTGGGAGGTGATAAAGGAGAAGCCGGCAATCAATGAATCCCCGAGGTATCATTCTTCGGGGAAAGCACAACTGGGGCTGACAAGGATGTATTGATCGGGAAATAATTACATTTATATAACTTATTAACTCACAAATAACGAACAAGATGAAATGCCTGTCAATCTTACTAAGTTTTATTCTCTTATTAATGCTCACAGGCTGCAATTCAATGCAGAGTAAGCATAATCCGGAATATATACCGAAAGCCGGTGATTTAATATATGATTTTGAAGATCCGGCGAAACTGAAATTTTACGGATCAGAAGTAGCAGAACTGTTTACAAAAGAGATAGAAGAATCATTTATCGGAGTGTTGAAATATAATTATATTTCCAAACCTGCTGACGGGTATATGCCCGGGTTCGTGAGAGCCTCACCGGAAAAACAAGTATGGGGGGATACATTCTGGACACGTGACGGAGGTACATTTTTAAGAGAACTGACACAATGGGGGTACCTAAACCATGCTTGTCTCACAGCTAATTACCTGATTGACCATGTTGTAAAAAATAATGAAGGTTTTTATTCTTTTCCGGAATATTTCAGGGCTTCCGAAAAAAAGTCAGGTGATGAACTTGATGGAACCTGCAGCATAATCATTGCTCTGGTAGACTTATGGAAGGCGTTGGATAATCACCATCACCTGAAACAAAAAATTTATGAATTTCTGCATGAGGACTCATCTCCATTGAGATATTTACATTCTCAGCTTATAAAAAATCGATTGATTGCAGGAGAAGGCGAATTTGGAGGAGGATGTGGTATACCAGGCAAATATTGTAATGTGGTACAGAACTACCTGTGTGTACTCGCATTGAATGCAGGCAGTCAATTGGAGGCACTTAATAATGAACCTGAAACAGCAGCTTTGTTTATGCGTGATGCAGACAAATTGAAAGAAAATATGCTTGGACTTTTACAAAATAAGATGGATTCAACATGGTTCTGGTGCGTTGAACCAGTTTCATTTTTACCTGATACAGACATTTTGAATCATCCAATCAATAAAGGAGGCAGCCATATTCTTGGAATTAACTGTATGTATTCGGATGTATTTGGACTGGAACCTCTTGCATCAGCCTGGGAGGGAATAGAAGTGAATGAAAATACGTTTAAGAAACTGTATGATTTTCCATTAAGAAAAGCTCAATTTGAAAAATATGGAATCTGGACGCAATTTGAGATTTACAGGGAAGGTTTATCTTCCGGCCCTTCTTATGGCGATGGATATGCTCTGCAATCCATGCTTTTATATGACAAAATGGGAATGGCAGATAAGTCATTAAAGTGGATAGTATATTCTACTTATAAACCTGTTCCTGAATATAACCTTCCCCGGGAATCCCCCTACTATTTTTATGAACGTTCATATTCTCCGGATGCTGTTGGCAAAATGAAACTGGAGGTAGGATGCGGGGCATTAAATCTGGTTAATGTTACTGAACCGTTGAAAGTCGCGCGGCTTATTCTGGGTTTGAACAATACACATAAAGATAAAGTAGAGATTGTTCCCCGGTTACCGGAATCGATTACAGAAACTGTGGCAACAAATTGGCCGGTATTTACTAAAAATGGCATTGTCAGAGCTGATATTTCCTGCAAAAAAATAAACGGGTCGTATAATGTAAGCTTTAAAATAATATCAGGAGAAAAAATTGATACTGTTTCTGTTCGCTTGCCTTCTGAGAAGGACTTTAAGTGGGTAACCATGAATAATGTATCAGAATTTATTTTATAAATGGTATTATTCTAATGGAGTGAAATTTGTTTCTTGTTATATAGTAATGTTTCAAACCTTTATCAAATTATTATGTATTATAGAAATCTGATCGTTCTCCTGTTTGTTTTCTTTTTATTGTTTAGTTGCAATCAAATTCCGGATAAACAAATAAAGACGGAAAAATCAGGCAATAAGGAGGTTATAACCGGAATCGACAGGGCATTTGTCTCTTTCCGCATCGGCGTACCCCTCTGGATGCCGGAAGACCGTTTTGCCGGACTCCTGGATCTGTTTGACAAATACAGAGGTGTTACTGACGAAATAACTTTTTTCACCTCCGCCACACATGCCCCGCTCCCGCCTGATGTGTTCAGTAATCGAATTGAAATACTGAAAGATCGTATGGAGGCTGTCAGGAAACGTGGCTACAGGACAGGAATTAATATCCTTACCACCATAGGTCACCATAATGAAGATCTGGACAACTCCCTGAAAGGGGATTATACGTATATGACCAATATTGATGGTGAAGTGTGTCACGGATCATTTTGTCCGAATGATGAAAATATGCGGGAATATATCAGGGAGCTATACCGGATTACCACTCATGCAAATCCTGATTATATATGGATTGACGATGATGTGCGGCTTGGGCATATGCCCATAGGTTACGGTTGTTTTTGCGATAATTGCCTTAAAATTTTTGAGAATGAAACAGGAAAAAGATACACACGGGAAAGTTTAAAACAAGCTTTTAACGAAGGGCAAACAGAGGAGAAGCTAAAGATCAGAAAAGAATGGCTAAGTCATAACAGGAATACAATATCCCGTTTATTCCTGTTGATAAAGGAAACTGTGCATACGATCAATCCATCGATGCCGCTGGGATTTATGACAGGTGACCGTTTCTTTGAAGGGTACGATTTTGACAATTGGGCGGATATACTGGCGGGATATGATAATACAACCGTAATGTGGCGACCGGGTGGAGGTTATTATAATGATAACAACAACAATGATCTGATCGGAAAGTCGCACGATATTGGCCGGCAGGTTTCTCTTTTACCTGAATATGTTATTTCTGTTCAGTCTGAGATTGAAAATTTCCCGTACCAGAGGTTAAAAAAGGCAGAAAACATTGTTGTGCTTGAGGCGGCATCACATATGGCTGCAGGATGTACGGGAGCGGCATTCAATGTGCTTTCCATGTATAACGAACCCCTGGATGAATATGAACCTCTCATGGCCAGGCTTCTTCAGGCAAGGCCTTTCTTTGATCTGATGGCGAAGTCGCTGGGTCGTTCTTCAATCACCGGTATTTTTAATTACTGGAACAAGGATGTGTTTGCTGCAGGGAGACTTTCCGAAGGAAACTGGATTGGCGGAGGGCCTCCTCTGGCAGGGTATGAGATATACAACATCGGGCTTCCGGTATGTTATGCTGACGGTGGGGCAAGGGTAACGGTACTTAACCAGGATAATGTTCTCACCATCCCCCGCGATGAAATAAAAAAAATACTGTCAGGGAGTGTGTATATGGATGCCGGTGCATTGCAACAACTTAACGAACTTGGATTTGGTGAATTTACCGGATTTGAAGCGGTGCAGGCTGAATATAAAGACAGGATAGAAAAATTCACAGATCATCCCCTGAACGATGAATTTGCAGGCAGGGAACGTGATAACCGCCAGTCGTTCTGGAATGAACCTGCTTACACATTGCAGAAAACAAGTGATGCAGCCCAAATACTGGCCGGACTGATAGATTACCAGGGAAATATTGTCTCGGAGATCACCATGGGGATATTCGAGAATAACTATGGTGGACGGATTTGCGTGGCCGGTTATTATCCATGGACCTTCCTTGAGAACCTTTCAAAAAGCTCGCAGATGAAATCCGTTTTCAGATGGCTCTCCAAAGATAAGCTCCCTGGTTATATAGCTTCATTTCACCGGATCAACCTGTGGATACGTGAGCCTCAGGACGGAATTGTTGCACTGGCCTTTACCAACGCTTCCTTTGATCCGGTAAAAAATGTTGTATTGATGCTAAACACCGAAAACAACAAAATACGGATATATGATATGGACTGCAAAGCAACCGTTATCCGGTCATCCGGGGAAGATGGTCCGTATGAAAAATTCGTCATTCCATATATTGATCCCTGGCAGATGAGGTTCGTGGTGGTGGATTAAATGGGCTGATTTTCTATCGATATTAGAAATTCTTCCGGGGTCATCACAGGAATTTTAGATCCTTTAAAATCTTTCAAATCCCTTGTTATGATAATATCCTGACTATTTTCAATTGCTGAATAATACTGAAGACCATCTTCAAAATCCACATCATTACAACTAACCCCCAACGAATACCAAAATATTTCAATTAATGAGACAGCCCTGCCGTTTACTCTTATGCCCAGTTAATTATTTTCATTTATTTTAAATCTAATTCAGCATTTCTTAATTACACAACAAGAAACAGGATGTATTTCATCCCCTGCTTATTATTATTTCAAGCTCATTCAAACTAAATTATACGGTTATAACATAAAAACGTGAAATAAGCATAGATTTGTTCGTACGTCTTTGCATCTTTGCGTATTGTTTCGTTGTAACCAAAAATGAAGTTCCTGTATTAATTCCGGATATCTTATAACCATGAAACCCCCATGCACTGGCGTACACAACAAAGACATGAAACCTACCCGCATCTTTCTCATAATTACCGTGAATCTGATACTTGCAATCCTCACAACATCCTGTTCCCCCCGGTCCTCTCCTGTTATCCACGATGAAGATAAAAAGTTGATTACTCTTTCCGGTTATAACGGAGATCTGGTAATACGACTAAATTACGACAATGGCTGTGTCGTTGATAAAGTATCAGTAAACAGCAATGAGGTTTTAAGCGATGGGAATATAGCTTTGTCAGGGATCCGTGTGAATGATCAGATGCTTTCATCTAAGGAAAGCTCAACGCCTCCCCGGATATCAATAGACAAAAACACAGTAAATATCAGTGATATAAAATATGGAAACCAAACAATATCCGTCGGGGAAGAATGGATTTTTACTGTAAACAGTAATGATATTCAATGGCAAATCAACAGGGAGTATCTCACTGAGGGAATTATTGATGAAAACTATTTCCCCTGCTGGCAGTTTAATTCTATGGAAACATGGGATGGCGCTATGCTGGATAACGGAGGTGTCGCCTGGAACCGGTTTCTTCGTGAACCGGGTGAAACATACGGGACCAGTGCATCTGCCCTGACATTCTGGAACAGGTCAGATAATAGCGGTTTGAGAATTACACCCTCTGATGATCCAAATACTCACAGAGCTGCTACATTCACTCATAAGGAAAATGCGGTGCATTTGGTGGTGCAGTCATCCTCTTTGCAGAAAATATCTACAAGATTTGGATTACGCCGTTTCCTTAAGACGGGTCAGAATGTATTTAATCCCGACACGGTAAGCAGATCACATATCAGCATTAACAATAAACTGGAGGTTTTTACATATGATCGTGAGTATGAGAGGGGAGTTTTAAATGGAATAAATGATGGATCGCTTATTGAAATGCTGAATACAATTGGCAGATATGGTGTTGTAGATAAATACCTGTACGGATCAAACGGCTGGAGAACAGGATGGGCTGTATTGCAGGAACCATGGCTCGCCCTGATGGGACTGGCTGTTAATTCACCTGAATTTATCAGAGGGTATTCGGAAACGCTTGAATACCAGAGGGATAATGCCATTCTGCCCGACGGGAGGGTATTGCCCAGGTGGCATCACGATGCTTCAGATGCTATGCCCAATACCTTCCGTGAAAATGGTTTTTATGAGTGTATGTGGGGATATATGCTTGATTCACAGCCCGCCTTTGCGATAAATGTAGCTGAGCAGTTTGATATAACGGGGGATATCGAGTGGCTGCGTCAGTTTAAAACGGTGTGCGAAAAAGTGCTGCAATACATTACCGACAGGGATTCAGACGGAAACGGACTATTCGAGGTAATTCAGAAAACGCATAGGGAGGAACAGGGAACCGATTGGCTCGATGTTATCTGGGCATCCTATGAAGTGGCAACTATCAATGCCATGATGTATAAAGCCCTGGTAAGATGGTCAGAACTTGAAAAATTACTGGGTGATCCGGAAATGTCGGAAAAATATGAACAACTGGCATTGAAGCTTAAAATAACATTCAATAAAAATATTGCTGAAGGAGGATTCTGGAATCCTGATCAAGAATGGTACGTCCACTGGAGGGAAGAAGATGGTTCCGTCTATGGTAACAACCTGGTAAGTCCGGTGAACTTCCTCGCAATAGGTTATGGGTTATGTGATGATCCGTTTTGTAAGGATGCAATCCTTACTAATATGGAAATCCTTATGCAAAAAGAAAACCTGTTCATCTGGCCATCCTGTTTTTTCCCATATGAGGAAGGGGTGGGACTCGCAAGAGTGAATTATCCCTATCCCAATTACGAAAACGGGGATCTTTTCCTGGCCTGGGCTGAACTGGGAGTACGCTGTTACGCAGATGGATACCCGGAGGTTGCCCTGAAGTATATCCGGAATGTAATGGACCGCTATGAGTCGGATGGCTTAGCACATCAGCGCTATAAAAGAACCAGTCAAACGGGAACCGGCTCTGATATTTTGTCTAACAATGTTATGGCAGTTGTGGGATTGTACCGTAATCTGTATGGCATTCAGCCACAGTATAACCGGCTGTACATCAATCCGAAACTCACAGGCGAGCTTTCCGGTACGAGCTTAAAGTACTGGTATCAGGATCAGGTGTATTGGATAGAGCTAAATTCAGATCAGTATTCCATAAGTGCTGATAGTTACTCTGTTTCAGACACACATCCTTTTGGAATGAAATGTGCCGGCAATACCCTTGAATATTTCAACAGGGAAGAGAGCAGTGCCTCACTGAAAATCACTTCAGCACATTCTGTTTCAATCGACATTCTCACCTGGGATGAATCCGAAATGAGTTGGAATATTACGGGAAAGAAATCAAAGAACAGGATCCGTAATGAAGTTCAAAACCTTTTTCCTTCCGAAACATATCAGTTGATAATTAATGGTAAGCCAATAAATAAACTTACTGCCGATATGTATGGTATGATAAGTTTCGATTGTCATTCTAATGATAAAATTGGATTATTTGCTGATGAACATAGAATAGAAAAGTGACAAGTGACATATAGAGGGTTATTGGGTTAATGGGTTATTAGGTTATTAGGTTATTGGGTTATTAGGTTATTAGGTTAATGGGATTATCCCTTGATCCCGTGATCCCGTTTTCATCCTCCGAAGCGAAGCGAAGGGGGAGATCCCGTGATCCCGTGATCCCTTGATCCCCGTCACATCATCATAACTTCTAACTAAATTAAAGAAATCATGAAAAGAACATCCCTGATTTGGTACACACCACTTGTTGTTTTCTCTTTTTCCCTCCTTTCCTGTTCGTCTCTCTTCCCTGAAAAAATAATCCTTGAGAACGATCATTTCAGATATGTTATCTCCGGGAGGGGGAAAAACCTGGGTTTCATTGACAAAGCAACAGGAATCGACTATTTGGTAAAGGACTCTGTCTCTTATTGTGCATATATCAACCTGGAGGGGAAAGCACACCGCCCTTCCGGGGTGAAATTCGAAGAGAATATTCTTACCCTTACATTTGACAAAGCCGGTGTAACTGTTGATATGAATGTTACCACTGAGGAGGAATATATAACAATGGAAGTGATAAAGGTTGAAGGGGATCCGGAATCTCTGAATTTTATCAATGTGCCTCTTACCCTGGAAGCCATGCCTTATGAATCGTTCGCAGCCTGCGCACTTGCCATGAACATCGAAACTAATATTATTCAATTGCCTGCATTGCAATATCACCTTTGGGCAAGCTGTTACAGACAATTTGGTATGAAAGGTGCAAAGATCAGTCTGATAGGAGTCCCACAGAACATGATACTCCCTGTGATACGTGATATTATGAAAAATTCAGAAGACATTCCTTACTCCAAAGCCGGTGGCGCCTGGGCGCAATTAAGCAACGAAGGATATGGTTCTTACCTGATGAATTTTGGCACACTTACGGAAAGCACGGTGGATGAATGGATCGAAATGTGCGATAACCTGGGCTTTAACCAGGTAGACAGTCACGGTGGAGGACAATTTTTTCGTTTCGGTGACTTTATGCTGGATCCTGAAAGATGGCCTGACGGACTGGAGAGTTTTAAACGGATAAACCAACGCCTCCATGACGCGGGTATATCTTCTATCTTTCATACCTATGCTTTTTTTATTGATAAAAATGCAAAATATGTAACTCCTGTTCCACATCCGGATCTGGATTATTTCAGCACTTTTACTCTGACTGAACCGGTTGGGCCTCTGGATACGATTCTTACCGTGAATGAGTCAACTGCAGGTATATCCACAATCACAGGCTTTTTTGTCAATAACAGCGTTACACTGCGCATTGGAAATGAACTGATAAGGTTCAGCAGTGTGACGGATTCTCCCCCTTATCAATTTACCGGTTGCATCCGGGGAATGCATGGTACTGCAATATCATCCCATGAGGCCGGGGATAGCGCATTTCATTTAAAAGAAAAGTTCGGATTATTTACCCCGGGGTGTGAGACGCAACTCTTTAAAGAAGTAGCTCAACGTACAGCTGAAATTGTAAACTATTGTAACTTCGATGGTATTTATTTTGATGCCATTGATGGCAGTGGAATTCTTGACGGGGATGAAAACTTCTGGTATCATTCAACGAAATTTGTTCTTGAAGTGGCTAAACATCTTGACTCTCCAATACACGTGGGCATGGAAATGAGTGCCATGATCCATCACTGGTGGCATTACCGGTCCCGCTGGCAGGCATGGGACAGACCGGTACGCGGGTATAAAAGATTTATCGATATTCATGTATCTTCTATAAAGATGAGCGGATCAGACCATGGGTTGAGCCTTGGCACACCTGAATTCATTGATAAATTTGCTGAAGTGGATAATGGAAGTCTTCTTCTGCCGCTGCATCTGGGATGGTGGGGAAATCAAACATGGGACCCTCCGCAGATTGAGCCTACTTTCTTCGATGATATTGAATACCTGTGCTGTAAAATGATTGGTAATAAAGCAGGGCTCTCTATGCTTGGTGGTATGGATAAGAAAACACTGGATGAGAAACCTCTTTTCAGAAGACTGGCAGATATCATCAAGCAATATGAATCATTACGACATGATGACTATTTCAGTGATTCCGTCCGAAATCTTCTTCGTCAGGCAGGGAAGGAATTTACCCTTGTAAAAGATGACAAGGGAAACTGGAGTTTCAAACCGGTGGTATATGATAAACACAAAATAGAGGGACTTGACCACCCATCTGCTGCATGGGAAGTAAATAACGAATTTCATGCACAGCCGGTAAAACTAAGAATAGAACCGCTTTTAGCAATGAAACCATACGATGATCCTGACAATATTGTGCTGACCGATTATTCTGTAAACAACAGTTTTTCACTCCACCAGAATGCTGACGGAGTGTCAGGCAGCATTACTTCAGTTAGTCCGGAACAAATCATTACAGGGGAGACTGGGTGTTTATTCAAAGCCAAAAGTAACGGGTCAGTTCCCCGGATTGGGACTTATATCAATATGCAAAAAACCTTTGATCCCTGGCTGAACCTGAATAACAACAAAGGACTGGGTGTATGGGTAAAAGGAGACGGGAATGGCCAGTTGCTCAATTTAAGGCTCGAATCCCCAAAACACATTTCATTCGGGGCCAGGGGAGATCATTTTGTTACTATTGACTTTGATGGCTGGAAATATTTTGAGCTGGTAGAGATAGAATCTTCCAAATTTAACGACTATATCTGGCCCGAACTGGGAATATACGATACCTACCGGCACAAGATTGATTTCAGAAGTATTGATAAATTGCAACTCTGGTATAACAATCTTCCTGATGGGGGGGAAGCAGAATGCCTGATCGGTCCGGTCAAAGCCATCCCCCTGATACCTGTAACCATAGAAAATCCCTCAGTAACAATAGGGGAACAAAAGATGGTTATCCCTGTAAAAATGGAATCGGGTATGTATTTGGAATTACTTTCCCCGACAGACTGTAAATTATATGGGCCAAAGGGAGAGTTGATCCAGGAAGTTAAGCTTACTAACGGAATTCCCTTATTGGCACCGGGGCTGAATGAGATATCCTTTTCCTGCAGCGGACCTGAAGATGTAAATGTCAGATTGCAGATAACGGTTATTTGTGAAGGGGAGATTTTGTAAATATTGATAATAAGTACTTTATAATTTTATAAATATTATTCATTCTATTGATAATCAAAACTTGGTGCCTTTGCGTCTTTGCGTCTTTGCGTTTTTTTTTTTAATTTAACGCACTATTGTAATAATAAAAAATAATAAAATGTTTAAAAACAAATCTTTAATTAGCACAATTATTCTTGTTTTCTTTTTCCAGTTGTCTGTAATTACAACAGCGCAAAATTTTCCTTTAAAAACAGGAGAATGTTTACGCAGCTGGTACCTTGCAGGGCCTTTTCCTCTGGAAGAAAGTTCAGGAGAGAATGGACATCTGAAAGGATTTGATACTGATTTTCTGGCTAAGAGCGGCGGTGAGATTAAACCCCGCGTAAAAGAAGGCCAGGAAGTAAAATTTAACGATGTGTCTGTGCATTGGGTTAAATATGAAAGTCCGGATGCAGTTATAAACCTGGATAAGGTGATTTCAGAAGTGAATTATGTTACAGCCTATGCATATACTGAAATTGATTCAGAAAAGGAAGGAACATATTTATTTTCTCTTGGAACCGATGATGGTGCAAAACTATGGTTTAACGGGGAAAAGGTGTTGGATTACCCTGGGAAGGAACGCGGCATACTTCAGGATGATGTATTAATCCCGGTGAACGTCCGTAAAGGAAAGAATACAATCCTGTTAAAAGTTGAAGAACGAAGAGGCTCATGGGGATTCAATGCTAGACTTTTACCCTCCGGTCCAGCTGAATTTGCAAACCTGATAACTTTGTTTCATGTTCATCTGAGAAGTGATGGTGTCCCTGAGTTGAGACTCTCCCGGAATGAGTTTTTCGTGGAAAAGTTGTTCAGATCTGCTCAGCTAAAAATAGTGGATGAAAATAGTGAAAACACTATCTGGCAGGGAGATTGGACACAGAAGCGTAATATGATCCTGCCTGTTGGAAATGATGAATATAAAAAAAATATGTTGATAATCACTGCAACATTGACGGATGGTAGCTTGTGGAAACAGGAAATTTCATTTAGTTCAGGGATACCTCCTCAATATAAGCTATTTGAAAATGGGAAGACGAATTATCGTATAACGGTTGCAAAAGATGCATCGGAGAGCGAGCAATGGGCTGCAGAGGAGCTTCAACATTGGTTAGCCGGGATAAGCGGTGCGGCATTTCCCATACAAACGGATGATGAGGAAATTGTGGAACATGAAATAATTATTGGTTACAACAGACATTCGTTTGCATTGCTTGAACCCGGCACTACCAAACCTGAAGATAATAATGAGAGTTATCAGTATAAAAATTCAGGGTCAACAATTCTTTTACTGGGAGGAAAGGAACGGGGCGCGATGTATGCCGTATTCTCTTTCCTGGAGAATGAATTGGGTTGCCGGTGGTATACACCTGCTGTGAGTGTTATTCCATCAAAAACAAATTTTACATTTAGTTATTTGAATCATACAGAATCACCTTCTGTACGTGTACGAAACGATTTTTATTACGAAGCATTTGACCCTACATGGGCTGCCCGTAATAAAATAAACGGTTCAATGGGTTCCCGTAAGCAGATTGGCGGTGTTGAAGGGTACTGGGGTGTACATACGTTTAACAGTTTTATGCCCCCTTCTGAATTTTTTGAGACACACCCTGAGTATTATAGTTTAATTGATGGTAAACGAACCTGCGATAGAGCGCAATTATGTCTGACGAATCCGGATGTTCTGGATATTGTTACTGAAAGATTAAAAAAAGTAATGATTGAAGAGCCTGAATGTCTAATTTATTCGGTTTCTCAAAACGATTGCAGAAATCCTTGTCAGTGTGAAAAATGCCAGGCGATTGCTAAAAAAGAGAAAAGTGAGGCAGGTCCATTGATCTGGTTTGTTAACCAGGTGGCGGAAAGAATTAAAGATGAATTTCCTGATAAATATGTAGGAACGCTTGCATACCAGTACACCAGGAAACCTCCTGTTACCATTAAGCCTCTTGAAAATGTAGTTGTGCGTTTTTGCAGTATCGAGTGCTGTTTTGCACACGACTTTAAGCATTGTCATATAAATGATAAGTTTCTGGAAGACCTGGAAGGCTGGGCAGCTATTGCTCCACACATGTATATCTGGGACTATGTTGTTAGTTTCAGGGAATATTTGTTACCTTTTCCCAATTTTTATGTCCTTCAGCCAAACATTAAAACTTTCATTGATAACAAAGCCATAGGGATAATGGAGCAGGCTGCTTACCAGAGCAGGGGTTCAGAATTTGCTGAATTGCGCGCATATCTTATAGCAAAATTATTATGGAATGTTGAAATTAATGTTGATATGGTTATTGACGATTTTATAGCGGGTTACTATGGACGAAGCGGTCAGTATGTCCGTCAGTATTTTGATCTGCTGCATAGCCTGGTAACACCCGAAACACATATTTATATAGGTTCAAAAGGATTTGCGTATAATAATATCCTGTTTACTGATGAATTTGTCAGGGAAGCAGAACAAATATTTAATAATGCTGAACATGTTGCAGATAATGTTGAAATTTTACAGCGTGTTGAAATGGCCCGCTTGCCTGTAATGTATCTGAGATGTAAAAGGACTCCGGTTCAAGCCGGAATTGACGGAACATATGATCGCTTCTGCCAGATTGTGGAACGGGAAGGAATTACACATCTTTCTGAAGGAGGAAAACCAGTTGATGAACTTTTTCACAAAAATATAAAAGAAGCGGAATGATGAAGGTATTATTGTATTAATGCCCGTGTTTCCCTGTCTCCCTTTCTTCCCAGCCGCTTTTCCCATCATCCATATAAATCTCAATTAATGATTTTGATACACGTTCATCGACTTCCTCAACTAACTGAATTCTTAAAGGATTTGTTAACTTCTTTTGCCATTCTAAAATCTGTCCGAAAGAATTCTCATTGGATGTTTCGTAGATAAGGTATGCCCATTTTTCTGAGAACATGTTACCCTTCATGGCAGGAATTACCTGTTGCATATTAGAGGCTAAAAAACTTAACGACAAGGCTCGTGACCAATAAATCCATGGCCCGGCTGTAATATAAAAATATGGGTTTAAAAGCCTTGTGCCCGACTCTAATCCTGCATTTGTATATTCAAGTTGAATTCCAGCAAATCCGACTCCTGTTTTTTCATTATAGAATGTTATCCATGGGACATCAGCCTCCATTTTTAAATCAGTAAGATCAGTCATGTTTTTAACATCATATACAACTATTGAATCCCTGATAACATCATACCAGGCGGCATGTGTCATTAATTCACGTTTAAAAACAATTTCAGCGTTCCTTAGTGCAATACACTGAACTGTTTCATTAATCCTCATTGTGGTGGTACTTATAAAATAAGGGGTTCCCGGATAAAACTGATATCTGACAGAGGCATCCACTTCAGGCATTTCTCTCAATGCCCCCCAGAATTCGCTGGTAGCCATAACAGCCCCTGAAATGGAATGCATATTCTGATCATGTTTCCAATCAGCTGTGTGTGTCCAAGCTCTTGGAGGCACATAGATGCCAGGATTCCAATGAATGGCTCCGTTTGTTTCCATGCGATGAAACAATGGAGAATCAGGTATTGCTTTCAGAGTAATTTGATCGAGGTGCCCAGATTTTGGGTGAAGTACGGCATTGAAATACTTATTATCGATAGTCAATCCCGGTAATTCTCCCTGTACCCGGAGATCGGTCTGATAAGTTTTAGCCATCGCATCTTCATTGTTATAATAGATCAGGTAAACCCGGCTTGTTCTGGCTACAACATCAGCAAGAAAAGAGATCCTGCATGTGACAGTGGGCATCCAGAGGGGAATATGCCTGGCAGGCTGCCCCTCCTTTATTGGAGCAAGATCATCTTCTTGAAGGTATTGCTGTATGTCGTACACCTGGACAGGCACTTCCTTAAGGCTATAGTCATCAGGATTTACTGCCAAAACACGTATTTCCCTTTTAAGATCATTCGCTTCATCCGGATAAAATGGTAACAAGACTTCAACAGGTTCATTTTTACGATCAACGCCAGCAGTTTCACTTAAAACTATCGATTTATAATTCTTCCATGCTGTATCAAATACTTTTGCATCTACAGGTGCTGTTATGCTTGTAGTTTTAGAGATAAAACGGTCAGCATCAGAGGGTTTTGCAGATTTCTTAAGCCTGACAGTTATTTTAATATTATATTTTTCTCCTGGTTGCCACTTCATCCATCCCGTAATTACAGGTGTTTTATAAAGAGTATTATCCTGAGACAGGGCATACCCTGAAGGTGGGCGGTGCGCAAGTGCGGGTTTATTTTCCTCTTCTTCGGTATCGCCGCGGTATAGGTTCACAAAGCGCATTGTTTTTCCATTTACAGCCACCTCAACTTCGATAATAGATTCCTCAGGTAATTCAAGCTTAGCCTTAAAATGATAGAAAGGGACAGCAGGAACGGGGTAACCAAGCTCAATATGTGTAATTTTCAATCCTTCTTCACGTTCCGCTACGGTGGATACAAATTGATTTAATTGGTTTCGCTCAGCTCGTAAATCCGGTTCCAATGAGTTTAACCGGGGAAAAATAGTCTGGAGTTCGCTTTGGGATGTAATACCATTTTTTTGTTTCGGACTATTTTTTGCAGTGGTATTGTTGGTCAGAATCAGACAGGTAACTAAAATCATACCAAACCGGAAAATTGTTTTTTTCATACAATATAAGTTTATTGATTTATGTCATTCATCTTCTATTTAACGTGTAGTTATTAAATTCTTTTTTCTTAATGCTTCTACACCGTTTTTCCATTCACCACCGCTTCCCCATAAATAATATGAGAAATACATGGTGGTTTTCTGAATAATGGGGGTCCATGGCTGAAATTCCATATAATAATGAGGGGCATCACTATTATTCGGATGGTTCATCCACATATGCAGGAATAATGGCTGTTTTACCGGGAATGCCCCCACAAAGGATATATCTTCCAGTGTATCAAAACCGGCGTTCCATCCTTCCTGAATATGTAATGCTTTCCCATAATACTCCTCCGGCCTCATCCTGTACTCTTTAACCCCTTCCATTTCAGGTACTGTAAATACATCTTCAGTGCCATGACTCTTACCCAATTCAAGAATGGGTTGTGGCCCCAGTACATTTGCTTCAGGGTTTTTAAATGTTAATGCAAACCTTACCTCAAGCAGTGGAGTGTTACCATACAATGTAAAAATCTTCTTTAACCGGTTTCCAAAATAGTCTGTTTCCATCTCTACCCGGACAAAATCCCCATCCTTACGAACAATTTTAGCATTATAAATTTTGTGGGTTTCCATGCTTGCCTGTCCCAGAAAGTCTTCAAATCCACCGTATGGATAATATCCTCTCTCCCTGAATGGTCTTTTGTGGTTATAGGTTTTTTCCGGCCAGGCTTTAAAAAGCACATTATCATTTTTGCTTTTAATAAAATATTCAATCACACGTGCTCCGGTAGTAAGCAATGTAACTCTCACTGAATCGTTTTCCATACGGTATTCATTGATTCCATCGCTGTTTAAATCTATTTCATATACATATGTTTTTCCTTCTTCTTTACCAACACCCAGCTGGCTTTCACAAGTAGTTCCCAAAGCGGTTACTTTTGCAATATAATTACCGGGGTTTAACTTTAAATCAAAGACCATATCTTTAAATGAGGCTGTCGGAGTTTCATACGTTTTAGTTTGTTGAAAAACTGTTTTTTTCAGGTTATCTTTTTCAAGAACCCTGACTTCAACAGGAAAAGAATTGTTTCTTGTAAAATTATGAACAGTAACCGGGAAATCAACAATTGGAGCATGTCCATAAAGCAATTGATGAACTGAGATTGCCGGTGGTAAATCCAACATAGTTACCGTACTTTTTATATTATCTCCCCATGAAAAATGAACTGCAACCGGGTTTGTTTTTCCCATTGCCTCTATCCCCGGTGCCAGAGGAATCCTTAAACTTTTAATCTCATCCCTTCCTAAAGTCAAAGGTTCCGTATTAATGTTTTCAGCTTTTAATGCAGAAGTTGCGTTAATGCTGAGGGTTCCTGTAATAGATGAGGAAGTGTAGTTCTGCAATGTTACAATCAAATTATATCCTTCAACCTTCGTCTCAATATCAAGCCTGTCCCCAAAATAACTTTCGAGAAAGTCCTTATCCAAATACAATAATTGCAAAGCGTTCCTGAATTCCGCAGGTCCCATCATTTTTGCATGGTTCAGTACAGCAACCTCTTTCCTGTTCATAATAGCTTCCCAAATTGAGTTGTTTGTCAAAGCCTTCTCTTTTTCGATAAATAAGATCATGGAAGATATTAAATTTCCGCTCATATAGCCGGTATGATTAATGAATGGCACATTTTCGTTATCAATTTGTTCTTTGTTACCCTCATTAACTATATAACCATCAAACGGAAATCCGTCACTCGCCGGATCATAAACCGGGCGGAAAGCATAGCCGCCTTTGTCATGTGCATAATTGATCCATGCGTCTTTGGTAGCCATGCTTTGTATCTGTAATCCATCATAGTTTTCACATCCATATATGGGCGAAAAGCCTACATTTGCTATTATGGGCAGATTAACCTCTTCCACCCAATGTTCAATCTCATCTTTTGCCAAAAAATCCATATACCCATCAAAAATGAACCACGATACTCCCTCATTCATCCCTTTCCCGATCAGCTCCAGCGGATGTCCTGCTTCGCATGTTACACTTTTTAATAAAGTTGCAGCACCAAACCAACCTTTATATAAATTATATTTCTCTAACAGAGCCTTGGTATTTTCAATAAGTGCCTGCAATTGTTTTATTTGTTCCTTTGAGGAAGAAGAAATTACGAACAATAGCTGATCGTTTTTTATCAGGAAAAAAGCTTTTACTCTTTCAAAATTAACAGCACCAAACTGATGACTTTGTATTCCCTGTGTCCATCTAAAAACAATTTCAGCCTTTTTTTCCAGTTGTTGCCCTACTGCGGATAAAGGATCTGTAATTACTAATGTATTACCTTCTGCAATTGCTTTCTCAAGCTCATTAAAGGAAGGGTATTCGATGATATTAAATGGATTGGAGATTAACTTTGAAACAAATCCTTCTTGTATTAATAAACCGGGTATACCCATATCCTCAGCAAGATCAACCTTACTTTGTAAAATTACGGATTCTATGTCAGGTATACCGATTTTAAACAAATTCCCATATCTGTGCAAATGAATATATTCATCATGCCAATAATTTGTATAACCATTAAATTTCTCTGATTGGGTAATTGTTTGTATTTTTGATTCAAAAGAATCAGTGATTCGGAAATCTGATATAACTTGTCCGGGGGTTGTGGATTGTGCAGATAATACAACAGTAAAAAAAATCAGATAGAAAAGTAAAAATAATTTCATGATTCTTAGTTTAGTATAAATTTTAATGGCTATAGATTAAATAAGGATGGCAAACTCCATTTGTCGTAAGATATTGATAACAAACATTTTAAGATTGAATATCTGAAAGATGCACAGATTTTAAGAGATTATCATGGAATTATTCTAATTAAATATTCACTTAAATACGCCAAATTAAACTATAGCCATTTTAATATTCAGTTTTTACATCAGGTATAGCAGGGTGGATTTCTCTTTTATCACAAATTTGTAGTTATGTCAGTTGGCAGAGACGATGAAAAAGTAAAATTAACAATATTTTATTTATAATATTAAAGTTTGAAAACAAAGTTTTTTTTACATAGCATTCATTCTGTTTTGACAGGATACTTTCTCTTGTTTTTAACAACATTTTTTATGTATTTCCCATTCTTTTAAAGCTTGTGCTGTTAAATACACCTTGGGACCGGATCACAAATAAATAATTAATACCATGAAAAACCTTAACCTTACTTTCTTTCTTCACAATGTCCTTTATTTCTTAATCCTTATTTTCATATTACCGGCATGTAATAGGACAGACAAATCATCTGATACAGAACAGGTCCTGCTAAGAGAAGCCCTTCCGGTATGGGCTGAGGGCAGAGAGAAAGAAATGAACCTTACCCTGGGCTTCCGGGGAAATTTTATGGCAAAAGGAAGCAGAAATTATAAACTCAGCATCACAGCATCTACACTTTATCGTGCTTACCTGAACGGAGAGTTCCTCGGATACGGACCTGCCCGTGCAGGACACGATTATTACCGGGTAGATGAATATGATCTGACCACAGGGATTATTAAAGGTGAAAATATCCTTGCCATTGAAGTGGCGGGTTATAATATTAACAGTTATTATACACTGGATCAGCCTTCTTTTCTCCTGGCAGAGGTTACCTCCGGGAATGATGTTGTTCTGGCCACCGGTTCTGAAAATGACTTTTCTGCTTTTCAGATAAGAGAGAGATTGCAAAGAGTGGAAAGGTACAGCTTCCAGAGACCTTTTACCGAGTACTACAGATTAAATGAATCATATGATCATTGGAAGAGATCAAAGCATATACCCGGGGAAATACTTCAGACTGCTGTCTTTTCCCCCGTTAAAATACTTCCCCGTAATGTACTTCTTCCTGATTTTACTATTGCAAGACCGGTCTCGGTATATTCCTCCGGAACCATGAAACACATTATTCCTGAAAAGTACAGAAAAGACAGGTCACTGACCCGTATAAGCGAAAAACTTAAAGGTTATACGGAGGATGAACTTGAAGTAATACCTTCATTAACCATACAGGAACTGGTAACCGACAAAATGGATATTTCTTTTCAAGCATATTCAAAGGGTGAAGAATTGTCAGTTACTTCCAATACCTTCTGCACTCTCGATTTTGGAGTTAATCTTACAGGATTTATAGGGAGCAGGGTCCGCTGCACCGAACCGTCAACCCTGTTTTTTTATTTCGATGAGATCCTTACTGATGACGATGTGAAACCTAAAACGCGTATGCCAGATGTGAATAATCTTGTTGTCTATGAACTGGAACCCGGGGTATACGATCTGGAGTCTTTTGAACCATATACCTTTAAATACCTGAAAATTATCGTTCTCAATGGATCCTGCGTTATTGAGGATATATACCTTAGAAACTATGCGTATCCCGAAAATACAAATGCTTTTTTTACAAGCAGCAACATTAAGTTAAATGAAATATATAATGCGGCCAGGCAAACATTCCGGCAGAATGCACTGGATATACTGATGGATTGTCCCTCGAGGGAGCGGGCCGGCTGGTTGTGCGACAGTTACTTTTCTGCTATTATGGAGAAGGATTTTACCGGAAGTTCGGATGTAACTTGTAATTTTCTTGAGAATTATGCACTTCCTGACTCATTTTCCCACCTTCCCGAAGGAATGATCCCTATGTGTTACCCCGCTGATCATTACAATGGTGTTTTTATCCCGAACTGGTCTCTGTGGTTTATTTTACAGGTACATGATTATGCGGAAAGAAGCGGTGATACAGCTCTGATAGCCCTTTTGAAACCAAAGGTTGAAGGAGTTTTACAATATTTCTCCCGGTTTGAAAATGAAGATGGTTTACTGGAAAATCTCGAGAGCTGGATTTTTGTGGAATGGTCGAAAGCCAATGATTTTGTCCTTGATGTAAATTATCCTACCAACATGTTGTATTCCAAAGCATTGTTGCTTGCTGCAGAACTGTATAACAATGATTGTTGGTATGAAAAGGCGGAACATGTAAAGCAAAAGATTCTGGAACAGTCATTTAATGGGACTTTCTTTATCGATAATGCAATAAGGAACAGAAATAAGGAACTGGATGTTACATCAAACATTACTGAGGTTTGTCAGTACTATGCATTTTACTTTAAAATAGCCACACCTGAAACTCACCCTGATCTGTGGAAGAGGTTAATTTCAGACTTTGGTCCGCACCGTGATATAAATAAAACATATCCGGATGTATTTCCGGCAAACGCTTTCGTAGGCAACTATATGCGTATGGATATACTTTCAGAGTATGGATTGCAAAACCAGTTGCTGAATGAGATACAGGAATATTTTTATTACATGGCTCAACGTACAGGAACATTATGGGAGAAAATGGAGGATAGGGCCAGTTGTAATCATGGCTTTGCTTCATACCTGGGACATGTACTTTACAGAGACATTCTGGGGATATATAAAATAGATTATGCGGATAAAAAAGTTACAATAAATTTTTCTGATATTGATCTTGATGAATGCAGCGGTGCGATTCCAGTCGGGAATGAGGTAATTTCACTCAAATGGAAAAAAGCGGACGACAACTTGATTTATTCCGTAAATTTGCCTTCAGAGTATGATAAGACAGTAGTTAATCACAGCCATTTAAAGTTAGTTGAGGAACAGTGGTGATGTTATTTTGCCCTGAAAGATGAAAAAGAAGCTATTGCAAAACAAAATATGCAGGGTTAAGGAACAGTGGTGATGTTATTTTGCCCTGAAAGGGCTATTTAATTCAGCCCAACGGCAGCGCCTTGGGGTAAGAATCACGCAATAATCAGGGGCTGTCTCATAAATGTTTTTAACCACGAAGGACTCAGCGCCTCCGCAGAGTAGCTTCAGCGCTCGCGGAAAGTACGCACAATGGACACGAAGTATATATTCCTAAATGACAGCACTTTGTGTCCTTCGTGTTGTCCTTTGTGTCCTTCGTGGTTGAGCATAAGCGAAACTTAAGTAATTTAAAATTAACGTAGGATTGCAGTTTCCCAAATTAAAAGAATATACGTTATGAGAATAAAATCTACTCTTACATTAATCATCATTTTTCTTTCCCCTTCCATTTATGGAGGAAGTTATACCAGGCGTGATATTCTTGACAGGGCAAGCCGTGCGATTGATTTCCCTGCAAAAATGATCACTGATCTTTCCTGGGTTGATTTTCCATCCTATTACGAAAGGGATTTCTGGAATTCACTACCCGGTGAACTTTCCACAGAATATATTGCCGGTGCAGAGAAATACCTTACTTATGACTGGCCAATAATAAAAGCGACAGATTATCTGGAGTTTATACGCTCCGGTAATCGTCGTCAGGAAGCTTTTGGAGCTCCCAAAGCTGCGTTACTTTCATTAATTATGGGTGAACTGGCAGAAGGGAAGGGCCGCTTTATCGACCAGATCGTGAATGGAGTCTGGTTTTATTGTGAACAAACGTGGTGGGGTTGGTCGGCTCATATGTACCTTCAGAAGGAGCAACCAGGTCTGCCTGACATTAATGATCGTACGATTGACCTGAATGTCGGGGATATGGCAAATATACTTTCATGGACATGGTATTATTTTCATGAGGAATTCGAAAAGATACATCCCCTGATCCCGGAGAGACTGAAAAGCGAAATCAGAATAAAAGCTATTGATCCCTATCTTGAACGCACCGACTTCTGGTGGATGGGAATTGAAGACCAGTCGCACATAAATAACTGGAATCCATGGATCAATTTCAACATGCTTACCTGTTTTCTTTTAATGGAGGATAATCCTGAAAGAAAAATTTCAGGGGTGAAGAAAATCATACAGTCACTGGATGTTTTCATTAACAGTTATCCAGATGACGGAGGGTGTATTGAAGGGCCATCATATTGGGGTGCTGCGGTGGCACAACTTTATAAAAATCTTCACCTGCTGGGAAGAATAAGCAGGGGGAAACTTGATATCTTTAATCACCCCCTCATACAGAACATGGGACAGTATATTTATAAGTTGTATATTCATCTTCCGTATTTTGTAAATTTTGCAGATGCTGATGCACAGATAACCAGTACCCCGCTGCAGATTTATATGTATGGTAAGTCAATTAATGACCCTGTATTGTGGAAGTTTGGAGCTTTTCTCGCACAAAATTCAGGATGGGGGAATAAACCTTTTGGCGGTACTCCTGATGCACAGATCACCTCACTGATGTACAGGGATGAGTTACTGAATGCCAGAGCAGATGAAGCACTGATTGGCAGTTTCTGGCTGCCCGATACTGAAGTTGCCGGGGCCAGAGACAGTGAAGGAACATATAAAGGTTTCTACTTTGCCGCAAAAGGAGGAAATAATATTCCGCAGAACCATAACCATAACGATGCCGGCTCCTGTGTGCTCTATTTTAATAGGAACCCCGTTCTGATTGATGTCGGCAGAGAAACATACACGGCAAAGACTTTTGGCAGCGAGCGTTATACGATATGGACCATGCAATCCCGGTATCACAATTTGCCTATAATAAACGGGATTGACCAGATGCAGGGAAAAGAATATAAAGCTGCAGGGAACACATTCCATGATTTACCTTCAAAAGCGGTCTTTTCCACTGATATTTCCAAAGCCTATCCAAAAGAGGCTATGGTGAAAAGCTGGAAAAGAACCTATACGCTGCAAAAAGGAAAGCATTTCGAAATTATGGATGAATTTAAACTCAACGGGATAAGTGATAAGGCGAGTTCACTCAACTTTATGACGAGTTCAGTGGTAACCATGGATAAAAAGGGAGTGCTGAAACTGGAGGGAATGGGTGGAACGCTTAGAATGACATATAATCCGAATCATCTGGAACCTTCCATTGAAATTATTACTCTCACCGACAATTGCCTGAAACAATTCTGGCCCGGTGAACTTACAAGGATTGTGCTTACCCTTAAGAAACCGGAATTGGAAGGAATGATCAAGGTGAGAATCAGTGAGTAATTTATTACATATAATCCAAAGCGCATGAAACACTCTAACAAATGGCTATATGCCCTTTTACTTATCCCCCTCACATCAGCCATACTTGCTCTGCTTCATTTCGGGTTCTTTTTTCAGGCAGGCGTAGCAGCAGCAGGTATTCTTATTCTGATGATTGTTTATTTCAAACAACTAAGAGTGTCACGCGATGTATGGATGGTTATTGCAGCTTTCATGTTTTCTATCGGTGGTGACTGGTTTCTGTCGAATAAAAAGGAAGATGCTGGGATGTTTATTGCCGGAATCATTCTTTTCTTCTTTGCACATGCCGGTTATCTTTTATATGCGCTGATGAACGGTCGTATTCACAAAACTGTTACTCTCACAGTACTCGCCGCTTACCTTGTTTTTTTCTTTTTTGTCCTTTATCCTTCCATCGATAATAAAGCCCTGATGTTTGCATCCCTTGTGTACCTGCTGATATCCTGCGTCTCACTGGGTGCAGCTGCTGGGCTTCAAACAACATCAATGGTAAAATGGGCTTTTATCTTCGGAATTTTCCTCATTTTGTTTTCAGATACAATTATTGCATTTAAGGAGTTTGTAAAATACAGGGAACTGAATTTCCTTATCCTTCCCACATACTACCTTGCACAAATAAGCATTACATTTGCTTTGATGAGGAAAAAGTAAATAACGTGAGTTCGATACAAAAAGACACCGCACAATTTTTAACCTTCCATTGGATTATCCCCGTATTAACCAATTTCCTGAATGGTTCACCCTGGAAAAGGACAAGAATTATGAAATTACCAGGCTGGAAGAAAAAAAGACTTATAATTATTGCGGAACTGATTTACTTAATGGTATTAATGTTAGTTTGAATTTTATTTTGTAAATATTTTAAATTATATCTGAATGAGACCAGTAAAATTCACCCTCCTGTATGTAACAACGTTCTTTCTTTTATTCTCATCCTGCCGGGAGGACATAAAAGTCGTATCCTCCCCTGATCCTGTTCTGAGCCTGAATGGTACATGGAGGTTTAAGTATTTCCCCGGATCCGATGTCGGAAGTGATTCACTTTTTTATCGAGCCGGTTTTGATATTTCCGGCTGGGATAATATCATCGTCCCCGGTCACTGGGACCTTCAGGGATTTGCAGAACCAACTTACCCTGCGCCAAAGGAAAGTACAGGCCTCTACCGGACAACATTTACATTGCCGGATGAGTGGAATGAGGGCCAGATTATCATCAGGTTTGAGGGTGTGTTGTATGCGTATGATGTTTATGTGAACGGAAATTATGCGGGCAGCTGGTCAAGCTCTTTTAATGCAAAGGATTTTAATATCACTGAGCTTGTAATTCCGGGTGAGGACAATATCCTGGCAGTGAAAGTAATAACCCGCCCTCCGACATTCGGATATGACATATACGACGGATGGTCTTTATCGGGTATTTACAGGAATGTGGAACTTATTTCGGTTCCGGACATTCATATCAGCGATTATACCGTGCAGACATTCCTGAAGGGGAAAAAGAAGGCACTGGTAAAAGTCAGTGTTGAAATGGCTTTCCCTGAAACCGAAATACAGGAGGATGTTTCATTACAGGCTGTTTTGTATTCCCCCGATGGGAAAAATATTGGAAAGAAGGGCGTTACCATTCATGACATTAAGAATGAAAATATATCATTTATAGTCAGGAACCCGGAATTATGGACGGCCGAAACACCTGTCCTCTATTCCCTGAAACTTATGCTGGTTAAGAATGATTCAGTTATCAGGACTAAGCACCAGGTGGTTGGGATACGTGAGGTGAGCATTGAAAATATTGTCCTGAAGTTAAACGGACAACCGCTTAAGTTGCGCGGGATTAACCACCATGACACAAACCCTGAGTATGGTAAAACATTTACTGAAGATTTAATATATAAGGATATGTCACTGATCAAAAGAGCCAATATCAATTTCATCAGGACATCCCATTATCCTCCCGACAGGCGTTTGCTGGAGATGTGCGACAGTATGGGATTCTATGTCCTGTGTGAAGTGCCGATCTGCTCAGGGGATGTAAGGGATACTGCCAGTCTGCATCCCATGATGGATAGGGCCAGGGCTACTTTACTGAGGGATAAGAACCATCCATGTATAATTATCTGGAGTATCGGCAATGAAAATATCTACACCCCGGTTACAGGAATGGTGGGACAATATGTACAGCAGGCTGACACTACCCGTCCGATTTGCTATCCCCAGATGGGGCATTATTTTGATGAGGCATTTGAGTCGTTCCCTGATTTTTTAGACCTGTACACTCCTCATTACAGGTCGGCTCCCTGGATGAGAAGCTTCCTGCAGGACACAGAAAAACCAGTTATCCTTACCGAATTTGCCCATGCACAGGGATTATCATTCGGACACCTGAAAGATATCTGGAATGAAATGTTCTGCAATGAAAGGTCTGCCGGTGGTGCTGTATGGGTATTCCAGGATCAGGGTATACTAAGGAAAGCTGATAAGCCGGTCGATATTAATGAACAAACGGTATATGTGTGGAAAGATTCAATCAGTTATTATGATACCAATAAAATTGAGGGTTGCGACGGAATTGTATATGCCGATCGCGTTCCACAGGTTGACTACTGGCAGATACGCAAAGTTTTTTCCCCCGTTCAGATCATTGAAACGGAATTACCGGTTTTTTCAGGAAAAAATAATTTGACTTTCAATGTGTTTAATCAATATGATTTTATTGACCTGAATACGCTCACCGGGAAATACTCAATGTATAAAAACAGTCAGTTAATTCAGGATGGCGAACTGGTTGTTCATTGTGCTCCGCACGATACGGTAAATATAAGTCTCCCGCTGACAATCCCTGAGAATCCCGAGAATGATGTTTACCTCCTCTCCCTGGAATTCTATGATAAGGATAATATCCCCGTTTATGAACATGTGCTGAGGTTGACAAATGATCGGGGATTCGCCGGAGTCAGTGATAAGATAAGGGATGATTTAAAACCTTCAATTCTGTCTTACAATACAAAAGGAGCAAAAACCATGATACATCAGGGAAACCTGAATTATACCGTGGATAAGGACAAACTCTCTACAAGTCTTATGAATAAAAACCAGGAGTTGATTAACAGTGGATTATATGTCAGAACAGGCAGAACAGTTAATATTGTGGATATCAGTGTAAGGGACAGGTATTTTGCAGAAACCGATGATTATTTCTGGAAGCCTTTTATACTTGAATCCTCTGCTGTAAGAGAGAGGAATGAGGTCAGATCAGAAAGGAGTTATGAATTTTCTGCCAGGGGTGTTTTTGAAAGAGGGAAGAAGTTCCCGGGTCAAAAGCTGGAAGGCATGATTAAATATGAGATTGATGAGAGAGGAATGTTAACAGTGTCATACGATATTCAACCTGTAAATGTCACCGGGGTTTTTCTTGAAGCAGGTGTTTCATTTGTGCTTCCCGAAAGCCTGACTGATGTTCAGTGGGTGGGTGACGGACCGTTTCATGGATATCCGGATAAATATAAGTTAAATAATTTCGGTTTCCATTATCTGAAAAAAGGAGATATCAACTTCAATGGCAACCGGAGAAATGTTGAACTGGCAGTTATTACCGATAGTGAGGGGAATGGTATTGCTGTATTGGGAGACAGATCCGATATTTCATTTGAAGTACAGGATAACAGGATTATCCTGAGTCATAATGCGCTCCTGACCGGCCTGAGCAATAAAAAGACTATACCTCTGTATCTCGTTGAAGCGGGGAATGTGGGTGAATTTTCGGGTAGTTTTCAAGTAATTCCATTAATGCATAATAACTGGCCGGAGAAACTTCGGGAATTATTTTCCACTCCTGGTCAGGATATTAAACCATTTATGCCATATTATTATACTTATGATTATTCGAGGTAAGTGATCATCTTCAAAACTCACACATTTTTTTGTATCTTTATCGGCATGATATTAAATGCCATAAAAGATGAAACACTACAACCGACGCGCTTTTATCAGAACATCGGCTGCAGCCATAAGCAGTCTGAGCATTGCAGGATTACCACTTGCATGTACCGGAAAAGAGAAATCCGGAAAAAGGATTTTTAAATATGCATTATGCAGTGAGATCGTAAGGGAATACAGCTGGACTGAACAATGTGATATTATAGGAAATGCCGGATACGATGGAGTTGAGATTGCCCCATTCACCCTGGTTAAGGAAGGAGTTCAGGAGATCACAGCATCACAACGGCAACAAATGGTTCAGGATATGCAAAATGCCGGCATTAGCTGTGCAGGATTGCACTGGCTGTTTGTTCCGCCTCCGGCAGGACTTCATTTCACCACACCCGACGAAAACATCCGTAATCAATCTGTCGGTTACCTCAGAAAGTTAATTGACTTTTGCGGTGACCTTGGTGGTGAGGTGATGATATTCGGTTCCCCGAAACAGAGGGCTACAAGCCCGGGCCTTACCGTTGAGGATGCAATTGATTATTTTTCTGACGGACTGGCGCAGGTGGCGGACCATGCAAAGGACAGAAATGTGAAAATACTGATCGAACCCTTAATGAAGGCCGAAACAGATGTTGTTAATACACTGGGAGAAGCTGTAAATATGGTTAATAAAATAAATCATCCTGCCATTGCAACTATGTTTGATATCCATCATACTGTGGACGAAACCTTACCCCCGCATGAAATTATCCGTAAATATATTGAGCATATTCACCATGTTCATATTCAGAATATGGATGGGACGCTGGTAATGTCAGATGCCATTCCTGCCGGATATATCCCTGTGTTTGAAACCCTCCGTGATTTGAATTATCAAAAGTGGATATCACTGGAAGTTTTTGATTTCACACCGGGGGGTAACTTCATCGCCGAAGAGGGAATGAAAACCTTCCTGGAGATTGAGAAAAGATTATAGACACTTGAATTGTTGCATAACTTCCCGGTATTAATCTGTAAATTTCAGCAACGGAATAAACGCCGGATCCACATTATAGATTTGCCTTGTATCCCCTTTTTCTGCAATAAAAAGCTTTACCTCGTGCCCTGCTTTTGTTCTGAAAGTGTTTACTCCATTAATTAACGAATAGCTGATCCCCGGATTTTTAACTTTGGTATCTGCTTTCACAAGTGAGAGATAAGCACCAAACCATTCATGTTCTTCGGGGAAAACATATTCGTCAAAAACACGTGGTCTGGGATGATAGCGGGGACTGGTTGTTGTCCTGTGTTTTAAAGTTATTTCGCAGGGAACAAGTTTTTCATCCTCAAGTTTAAAAGGAAAGATATGAAGTTCATAACCATAGGCTTCCAGTATTATTTGCCCGGGTGTTCTTGCCTTCACCTTCCAGTCTGCTGTGATCCCCACGCCAAAGTCCCCAAAGGTTTTCCTGTACTCTGACATATTTATTCTCCCCAACATTTGTGTAAGATGCCAGTATGCAGGCAGGCGATTATATACACAGAGAGTGGAGGTTCCCTTCTGGTCGGTGTACCCGTTGACAGGAGTATAGGAACCCTGGAGAAAAGCTACAGCTCTTTCGTTTTCGTTTTTCCCAACAGCCGCAATACAATGGATCTGTTGTTGAAAACAGGCTCCGCCTGTCATGCTTCCCATGGCAGCATTCTCCAATTGGAAGGATTTAAATATGAAGGGCATAGCAGATGCTTTTCCAATTACTTCAAAAGGGTATTTGCGATCAGTATATATTTCGATGGCTTTTTGAGGAGGGGAATATCCTTCGGGCAGGCTTTCCGGTATAAGTACCGCTGAACGTGCATCTCCGGGAACAATGAAGTTCCTGTAATCACGGCTGAAGCTTTATTTAGTCAAGAGAACAGCAGACCAGTTCAATAATATATGCTTTTTCTCCACGCTTTATTAATGTTGTATTTTGCCGGACGACAATAAAACTATATATTTGCTTAATCATCTGACATTACCTCTACTTGGAAGACAAGATACTCTTACAGAAACTAAAAAAAAATGACGAGAAAGCTTTTGAACAGCTATTCCGGAAGTATTTTTTTGTTTTGCAGGAATACGCTAATTTTTATACGAGGGACTTAAAGCAGGCAGAAGATATTGTACAGGATGTTTTTCTCCGGATATGGGATACAATGAAAACTCTTAGAATTAATACCTCTTTGAAAGCCTATTTATATAGAAGTGTTCATAATAGCTGCATACAATATCTTCGACATCAGGCTGTAAAAAATAAACATGATATTATATGTCAGGCACGACTTGATGAAGCTGCAATTATGAATCGTCTTTTCTTCGAAAGCGGTTTACAAAAGCTGTTTGAGAATGAAATTGAGAGTCTTATATCCCTTGCATTATCAGAAATGAACCAAAAAACAAAAGAAATTTATTTATTAAGCCGTCATTCTCATCTGAAAAACTCTGAAATAGCGAAAAAACTTAAACTAACGGAAAAAGCGGTGGAATATCATATCACAAAAGCCTTAAGTGTGATGAGGAGGAGGTTGAAGGATTATCTGCCGGAAGGTGGAGGGAGTGGTTAAAGGCGTACGGCGGGGTGTATTTGAGTAATTGAGTAATTGAGTATTTGAGTAATTGATTAATCGAGTAATTGAGTAGGGGCATAGGTATTTCTTTGCCCTGAAGAAGAATTAGAGGGATTTATCTAATTTGTTAATTAAATTAGCCAGGTGAGACAATTCATTTCTTAATGATAAATAATTCTCATCTGAAATATATTTCAAATCATTGGACAGGATAAGCTGGTTAACTAGTTCCATTGTGCTTCCATAAGAGATATGTAAAAAGCGACGTTTATCGGGAACTGTTCTTCTGGAATTTCCTTCTGCCAGATTGGATGCAATAGAGATAACAGCTCTTCTCATTTGATCTGCTAATCCAAATTTTTCATATAAAGGAAACGAACTTGTTAAAATGTAGATTTTTTTAACAACAGCCCGACTGTGCTTCCATGCATCCAGTCTTTCAAATGCATATAAATACATAATTTATCATATCGAAAATACTTCCATTAATGGAAATAATTTAAAATAAACAGCTACGTTGTATTTTTTAATATTTACTTGAGACAAAGGCGCACAGCTGTGCGTCCCTACTCACTCAATTACTCAAATACTCAAATACTCAATTACTCAATTACTCAAATACTCAAATACTCACTTACATATTACCACTATTTAGGGTTTCCTCTTCCTAAAACGTCTTATTATAGAACTAAACATTGAAAAGTTAGATATCAAATGAAATGAATGATCTGCTAATTGTCAGATTTCTAAGCGGAAAAGTCTCCGAAAAAGAATCACAGGAAATCCTTAAATGGTTAAATGCTGACCATAAAAACAGGATGCTTTATTTTCATATAAAACGAATATGGCAGGAAGATGCTGTTAAGGAAATGGATACAGAGAATCTTAATTATTCGTGGGAACGGCTTAAATTAAGAATAGATAAGCCTGTGAAGGAATTAACATCTTCCCGTGAAAAACATGTAACATTATGGAGCTTCAAAAGAATTGCTGTGGCGGCGGGTATTTTAATTCTGGCGGGCAGTACTTTGTTTTTTAGCCTGCAGAGTTATCAGAATGCCAGGCATGGAAAAACATTGAATCACATTTGTGTTCCTATGGGTTCCATGTCGAATATTACCCTTCCTGATGGTTCAACGGTTTGGTTGAATGCCGGCAGTAAATTAACATACAGTGCTGATTTCGGAAGAAAGGAAAGGGTTGTTATCCTGGAAGAGGGGGAAGGTTTCTTTGATGTTACATACAACAATAATGTGCCTTTTCTTGTGAATGTCGGTGAACTTAAAATAAGGGTATTGGGTACAAAATTCAATGTAAAATCTTATCCGGAAGAAAAAGTCATAGAAACCACTCTTGTGCAAGGTATGGTTGAAGTGAATTCAGTTATCGGTGAAATTAAGGGCAGATCTGTTATTCTGGAGCCAAATCAGAAACTTACTTATATCAGGAAGGGAGGAAGCATGGAAATAGCTTCAGTTGAGAAAAAGAAGAAGAAGGTTACTTCCCAAACAGAAACACAAAAAACGACTCCATTCAGGATAACGCGAAATGTCAATCCTGATGTATCCACATCATGGAAAGACGGGAAACTCATCTTTGAAGGCGAACCACTGGCCTGTCTTGCTCCGAAACTGGAACGTTTTTATAATGTTAAAATAAGCTTTCAGGATGAGTCGATGAAAAAACTAAAGTTCACAGGAACATTGGAGGAAGTTACCATTGAAGAAGTGCTAAAGGCTATTGAAAGGACTTCTCCTATATGTTACGAGATAAACAAAAATCAGGTGCTGCTTAAAAAGTCAAATCTTGATTTTAAAATTAAGAATTAAAAATAACTATATGTTAAACCATTAAAAATCTAAAGCCTATGAAAAAAAAAGCCGGAAAATGCAGTCACATTTTCCGGCAGTTCAGATTAAATTTTAATTCCGTACTGGTTAAAATAGCGGAATCTTTTGTTTAACCCAAAATCTTTACAAATGTATGAAAACTAAATCACAACAATGCATCATTTTTTTGAACAATGATGCAAAAAAGTTCTTACTAGCTATGAAAATAACATTGTTTATATTCTTTTTAGCAGTTCTTCAGGTTTCTGCGACAAATATTTTTTCACAGAGCCCGAATGTATCCTTAAATATGAGAAACGCAACCGTCAGGGAAGTCATTAAAGAAATTGAACGTCAGGGACAAATAAATTTCTTCTATAATGACAACCTGGTAGAATTGGATAACAGGATTAGCGTTTCTTATGATAATAAACCTATTGATGAAGTTCTTGAATTTGCCCTCATTCAGGCTGATATGACGTATGAGGTGATCAAGGAAAACTTTGTCGTTTTGCTGCCAGTTAAAAACCTTAATGCACAGCCTGTTACAATTACCGGACAGGTAAATTCCGAAAGCACAGGTGCACCTGTACCCGGTGTAAATGTTTTCGTTAAAGGAACAACAACAGGTACGATTACTGACCTTAATGGTAATTTTAGTATTCAGGTTCCCGCAGACGCACAGACACTTGTGTTTTCTTTTGTGGGAATGAAAACACAGGAAGTGGAAATAGAAGGCCGGACTGTGTTTAACATAATGCTGGAGGAAGAGATGCTTGGACTGGACGAAGTCGTGGTGGTGGGATATGGATCCATGAAAAAGAGTGACCTGACAGGATCGATTTCTTCTGTTGACCGTGAGGATATTGTTAATATGCCGGTTTATTCAATAGATAATGTACTTCAGGGTCAGAGTGCCGGTGTACAGATAACAGCAGGAGGTTTTCGGCCTGGTCAGACTTCAAGCATATTAATCAGGGGGCAACGCTCCCTGGCAGGAAGTAATGCTCCACTTGTTGTTCTTGACGGGATTCCCGTGGAATCAGGACTTATGGATATAAATCCAAGTGATATTGAATCAGTAGAAATATTAAAGGATGCATCTTCTTCTGCTATTTACGGATCAAGGGCAGCCAATGGTGTAATCCTGATCACTACCAGGCGTGGAATGGAAGGACCGGCAGTTGTAGAATATAATGGTTATGCAGGGCCACAATATACCTTTAGACGCCTGGATCTCATGGATACGCCGACATACGCTCAATTTAGAAGAGACGCTTATATTCTCGACGGTGCCTATACAAGTGATGAGGATCTTTTTGCCCCCTGGCAACTCGAAGCCATAGCACAAAACCGCACTACCGATTGGCAGGATCTTGTTTTTGATCAGGGTTTTCAACAGAAGCATACATTAAGTGTGCGTGGCGGAACAGAAAATACGAAATATTCTATCTCAGCTACGTTGGATGACCATCAGGCTACGGTACCTAATAATGATTATGGAAGATTCTCAAGCCGCTTTAATGTGGATCAGGATCTTGCTCCCTGGTTACGTGTAGGTTTGTCAGGATTTTTAAGTGACAGCAAGACTCATTATTCAGTCGCTTTTGCCAATGTAATTAAAAATTCCCCGATGGCTACACCTTACGATGAAGAAGGGAAAATAAGCATGGAAGATGAGCTGGGTGACAGGAATCCCGTATTTGATATGCAGCGGGAAAACAACCTGGATGAAAGGTTGATTAGCCGGATTCAGGGAAATGTATATGGGGAAGTCAGTATTATTCCTGAACGTTTGACATTGCGGACAACATTTTCCCCCGATTTTCAATTTTATACAAGGGGAACTTATGTTAAAGACTTTAGCTCAAGAGTGTCAAAAAGTGAAAGTAAAACCTCAAATTCATTATATGAATCCATGCTGACTTACACCGACACATACTTTGAAAAACACAGGGTGAATGTAACAGCAGTGTATGGTATACAAAAGAATAAATCAACTTCAACCTCTATGTCGGGAACAGGGTTGCCTTATGAGCACCAGTTATATCATAATATTGCCAGTGTTGATATCTTGCAAAGTTATGGTACCGGACTTTCAGAATGGGCTTTGGAATCCTATATGCTCAGAGCTAACTATGTTTATGATGACCGTTACTTATTAACGTTGACAGGACGTGTGGATGGTTCTTCCCGCCTGGCCGAAGGTAACAAATATGGCCTTTTCCCATCTATGGCAGTAGCATGGCATATTGCTAACGAAGATTTTATGAATAATATTGATTTTCTGTCCGTACTAAAGCTTCGGTTTAGTATGGGCCAAACCGGGAACACCGGGATATCCCCTTATCAAACACAGGGTCTTCTGCGTATTGGCAACATGTACTCATTTAGTGGTAGCGAAGTTCGCTATTTTGAACATGGAGCAATACCAAACCCAGATCTGAAATGGGAAAGAACCCTTTCCAAGAACCTGGGTCTTACTTTTGGTTTGAGAAATAATCGTCTTTCCGGAAGTATTGATGTATATGACAACTTCACATTTGATCTTATGATGAACAGAAATTTGCCATTTTCAACAGGATATTCAAGTGTTCTTGAAAATGTGGGAGAAACAAGAAACAGGGGTATCGAAGTAGAACTTTCATCTGTAAATGTCAAGACTGCAAACTTCTCATGGAGTACCGATCTGAATTTTGCAACAAATAAGAATGAGATAGTAAGTCTCTACGGAGGGAAGGATGATGATGTAGGAAACTTGTGGTTTATTGGTGAGCCCATCAATGTAAATTATTATTGGATGTTTGATGGCATCTGGCAGTTAGGTGAAGAAGATGCGGCAGCCGTATATGATAAACGCCCCGGAGATATCAGGGAAAAGGATTATAATGATGATGGAAGGATTGATGATGCAGACAGGGTTATTCTTGGAACAGAAGAACCATCATGGATAGGAGGGATGACAAACCGCATGCAATACAAAAACCTCGACTTTTCAGTTTTTATTTATACCGTTCAGGGCACGCAACATAGAAGTGTTTACGGCGGAGGAGGTTATCTGGATCTTCTTTCCCTTCAGGGTCACGCCTATCAGGATAACATAAGGGATGTAGAATACTGGCTGCCTGACAGACCAACAAATGAATTCAGAAGACCAGTGATCGGAGGACAGCAAAGAGGTGATATACAGGCATATTTCAACACTTCATTCACCCGTGTTAAAAATATTACGCTTGGGTATAGTTTTCCTCAGGATATGATATCCAGGCTGAGTATGAGCAGGGCCAGGATATATACCTCAGTGCAAAATCCATTCACATTTACATCTTTTGGCGGATACGATCCTGAGGCAGCAAGAGATTTTGATATGCCCAATTATACCACATTCCTTCTCGGAGTTGATGTGAGGTTTTAATTTACTCAAATGGGCAATAAATAAAGATTTAAATTTTATTTAAAAATTAAATACAATGAAACAAATAATAAAAATAGTATGTATCGTAACTGCCGTTTTATTGGCGGCAGGATGCGCTGATCTGGACGAAACTCTTCGTACAGGTATTACTGCAGAGACATATTACTCAACAGCGGTGGGGTTTGAAGATCTGGCTGAGGCGCAGTATTATTATATCTCTACTAAATATGCGGATTGGAATAATATTTGGGACCATGGAACGGATATTTTTGAGTATGGTTCGGGTGGCCGTCTCTATCTTAATAATTACGATAGTGAATTAAATCCAAGTTCAACAAACAGAAACTGGTATCCAATATGGGTTTCTTATTATAAGGGGATAAACCTGGCGAATTCTGTGATAGGACGTGCGGATGATGTGGAGGATATGTCACAGGCCAGAAAAACGACCCTTGTAGCAGAGGCCCGCTTTTTACGTGCATTGTATTATCATCATTTAGTAAAAACACACGGAGACGTTCCTCTGAGAACCGAAGAGACATTCGGTGTACAGACAGAAGCATACCGCGCTCCGGCAAGTGAAATATGGGATGTAGTAATAGAAGATCTGGAATTTGCAGCTGCTAATCTGCCTGTTGTTCAGAGCGAGGTAGGCAGAGCCACTGCAGGTGCTGCCAAACATCTCCTGGCACGTGTAAACCTCTATATCAAAGATTACCCGGAAGCAGCAAAGTGGGCTGTTGAGGTTATTAATTCAGGAGATTACGAATTGATTGATAGTTATTATACTCTGTGGGATCCACACGAACCTCACTCAGGAAAAGGATATAATAAAGAAACTATCTTTGGACTTCTGATAACTCCGACATCTACTGTTAATCCGGTAACGGGAAGCGATGAAAGAGACGACAAGGCAAGACGGTTTGCTGCCCGGACGCGCAGTTTACCAGGACTTCAGGCAACATTTTATATCGGGAATGAAGTTTCCCGGCACAGACCGACAAAGTTTCATGTACATGAAATATTTAATTGGGATCCGGCCAGGACCGACGTACCTAATCAGTGGAATGACGAGCGTTGGACAACCAACTTTAAACTGGTGTGGTACTATAATGACCCGAAGAGCATACCGGCAGGACGGTCAATCGGAGATACGGCAGTATTTTTTCCCACCGAAAAGAGATTTGATGAAATGTCAGATGCAGAAGCAGAAGCATTTACTGGTGGCAGATACACAATGTACAGAACAAAGGATTGGGCAACAGAACTCTGGCCGAGCATGGCACTGAAATTCCGCTTTATGGGTGATGACTCACCGGAGATGTCAGGTGCCGCGATATGGGGAGTTGCTGATGAACTTTATAATTGGCGTACTGAACCCATATTCCGGTTAGGAGAAACGTATCTGATCGCGGCCGAAGCCTATATGATGATAGGTGGTGCAGCTAATCTGCAAACTGCAGCAAATTATTTTAACGCCATCAGAAAAAGAGCTGAAGCCCCCGGTCAGACAATGCCCTTAATTGATCCTGCTGACCTTAATATCGATGAAATTCTGAATGAACGTGCTCGTGAGCTTGCAGGGGAATACACTACATGGTATGATCTTCAACGAACCGGTAAGTTGGTGGAACGGGTAAGGCTATATAATAATCCAATTGCTGCAGGCAATATCCAGGATTATCATACCCTGCGTCCGATTCCACAGCAGGAGATAGATCGTGCTACAAATACAATGACGCAAAACCCGGGATATTAATACAGGATTGTGGCTATGTATTATAGTAAGGTAGTTAATGATAAAAGTGACAAGTGACGAGTGAC
>ENA-ORXD01000230-ORXD01000230.1-sediment-metagenome-genome-assembly--contig:-NODE-230-length-84223-cov-11.162087_pt1 | contig 84223 bp, 100 predicted proteins | sample MGYA00237862_ERZ511471 | MGnify/ENA metagenome assembly ERZ511471
CCACCAGGGCCGGATGATGGAGGGCAGAACACCGCTGGCGCAGTTCAAGCGGGGCAAGCCCAAGGCAAAAGCGGCCACCATGGAAAATACCCCGCAGGCTGCTTAAACTAGTACCCGCCAGAAACGGCAGGTGTCAGGTGATTACGGTAACTGCACAGTCTTCCCAGTGCTCATATTGTGGAACCACGCCGAGCGCCATAGCCATTTCCAAAATGGCTTCCAGTCCTTTCGCTATGGGCCCCTCTACGCCGTATTTCGTGTAGCCATCTTTGAGGACGGTCATGCCTCGCCATAAGGCATGGCAGTGGTAAGGCGCCGGCTCCTTGATGCCATAGTCCTTCGCGTGGCGCTCGATGAACTCCGCATAACGGCAGACGCGGCGGAAGGGCTTTTCTGCTTGCAGATCCCTCTCCGAGGCGAACTGGATCAGGTTGCCCGGCAGAAGGTTGAACTTGCCAAAGGTCATGACGTGAGGACGCCGGGGGTTGCCGGTCCAGTTAATTGTCCATACGGCAGCAAACTCATACCCGCCTCTGACCCGCTTAAAGTAGGCTTCGCAGTGGCCTTTGGCCCCTTCAACCGCGCCAGGCCCGGCGAAGTACGCAACCCATAACTCCTCGCCTACGCGCAGCTCGCGCAGTTGGGCCACACGGTAGTACTCGAAACGCAGGGCACTCATCCACTTGTGGGCATCAATGGTCAGTTCTTTCATGCTTTGTTCCTCCAGGTCTCGGCCAGGACGGGGACGCTTTCAACAGGCGTCCTGTTGATGTGAGTGACGTTGCGCGGTGAGATGTCGTTAGTGGCATGGTCGGTGGGGCCTCCGTCCCACCGCTCAATGCGCATGGTGTCGGCTGTTGGAACGCCACAAAGCCAATGGCCATCCTTGCCGGTGTAGATGTGCTCCTGGATGCACCCCATGCACCGGGTATGCGTGATCGTGTCGCCCGGCTTCAGGTGCTCCGCGATGATGCTTTCGTGTTCCATGATTTAATCCCCCACCAATGCGCCGTCGAACAACACCAGGTACGGGTTGACCGCCGGCACTTCGTTGATGAACTCCCCAGGGTTGGCCACGATCATGCCGTTGAGCATGATGCCCGTGGCGTTCTTCCCGGAAATCACTTGAAACCGCCAGATGAACTTCCCGTCGGCCGCCTTGAGGGCCCAGCCGGACTTCACGAAGCGTTTCTGGATGCCCATCCAGTCCTCTTCGTTCTTGCCGGCGTAGGCCTGGAAGATCTTCGGGGACACCAGGAGCATCCCTTCCTTCACGAAATGCACCACGGCTCCCGACTCGTTGTAGCCCATGGTTCCGCTGGCCAGGCCTGCCTGCACCCACTTCATGAACTTCATGGCCTCCTCACTGGGAGCCGCCTTGACTCTGGCTTGCTTGCCGATGACGTTGGAGGATGGCGGGTCTTCCCGCTTAATGGACACCGGCGCCAGGACGTGGGACGATGGGCTCTCCGAGGACTCTTCCATGTCCACCCTGCCCGGCGCCGGCACCGTGTCGTAATAACCGGCACCAATGGGAGATGCCTCGGGTTCTACGCTTGCCGGTGTGATGTTCTCCTGGGGTTGAACTACCGGTGGCACCTCCTGGATCTCCGCCGGCACCGTCTCGATCGCCGGGGCTACTCCACTGAGCATGTCCAGCTGAGCCAGAATATCCAGATCGTCCACGCCTCCTGTTGAGGGCATGACCACCGCCGCCGCCTGGAGAAGAGTCTCCCCAGGAGGCGGCGGTTCTTCAACGGAAGAAAACTGCTCCAGGGGCTCTACCGGTTGGGATTCAACTGCCACAGGTTCATGCGGTACCGGGGCCTCGCCTTCGGCGCTGGCCAGCCCTTGATTCATTTCGGGAGGAACAACGGCCTTGGCCTCCTCGCGTCTCGCGGGAGGCACTTCAGGGGCTTTCTCGGCTGCCACAACAATCCGGCCCTTCATTTCCTGGGGATACTCTCTCGGCTTGAACAGCACCGAGAGAGGGAATTTCACGGCAGTGAACCGGTGGCGGTACCCGTCGCCATCGACGATGACCGTCCAGACCGCTTTGCCCTTGTCCGTCGGAATAAGGCAGTTGTGCTCCTGCCACACATCGAAGAAACGCTCGTTGTTGGCCGGCACGCCGGTGTGTCCCTGGGTGACCAGATCCTCGCGCACCGCATCCACCACACGGGGCACCAGAAGCCAGATGTGTCCCTCGTGGACCCAGCCGGCGGCGCCGTCTCGGTTCAAGGGGAGCTTTCCGGACACCAGGAGGTAGCGCAGCGACCGGAGCAGCTTCTCCACCAGGGGCACTTCCTTGGCCGTGGGGAGCCGCTTACGGTCACCAATCCCCAGATTGGCTGCCACAGAGTCCCCGTCGGCCTGGCTAACGATCTCGCCGATCACCCCGGCCTTGTAGATGTCGCCGTACAGCCAGGCCGACAGTTGAGACATGAGCTTTCGGTCCTGAGCCAGCCAGTCCCGTCCCAAGGTCGGAATGACCAGGGGGTACATCGTCATGGCCACCTGGGTGTGGTAGTCGTAGTTCTTGCCCTCGTGGACGAACTCCACCTTGTAATGGGTAGCCCCCTGCTGCCTCATGGGTTCGGCCAGGGGTGTCCAGGACTTGACGGAGCCATCCCGCAGGAAAAGCGAGATTCGTTGATCGGCGATGGGCTTGCCGATGTCGTGCAGGAGCGCGCCAACGAACATGGCATAAGTCCACAAGTGCGCCAGGCGTAGGATGTCCTCCGCCTGGGCGCCCTGGGGTAGGAGGTAGCCTTTGCGCCGACGCAGGGCAAATTCGACCACTTCCAGGGCGTGGACCAGCATGCCCCCGGGACCGGAATGGTGATGGGCCTGGGATGCGGGCATCAACTGCACCGCCTCGGCGAACGCATGGATGGCTGGGAGGCAAAGCTGATCGAAGGCGTCGTTGTGGAAGCCGGATACCGCCCGGATGGATTCGATCTTCCCGGCCATCCCCGTCTCGCGGATCAGATCCGCGGCGTCCATGACAGGGAACACGCCATCCTGTTGCGGTGCCTGTGTGGGTGGAGGGATTTTGACGGAGTCCTTGGAAGGAGAAATCACCCAGCCCCAGAAGGTCTTGAGGCTAACCATGGCTGGCTACTTGCTCCAGCAACCATGCCTGAATCACGTTCGGCTCTGGGTGTTCCCGGTCCCACTGAAACACCCGGACATGCCCCTTGTGGGCATGGGCAAAGGCGGCAAAGGATTGCTCCAGCGGGTTCCACAGGGAGATGGGACTCTTGGCCCGGTAGGTGAAGCAGTTCATGCGGGAAAGGGCTGCGGCAATGATTTCGTCGGCTGAATCCAGAGGAAGCCGCTCCAAAATCGCCCGCAGGGAATTGCAGGGAAAGTCTTCGTCGTGGTCGATCAGTTCTTCCAGGCCGGCGAACCGCTCCAGGAGGACGAAGGTTATGGGAATCCACTTCGTGGCGCCGATCCGTTGCAGGAGAGGCACGATCAGATGGAAGTCCGGGCATTTCATAGGCGGCACAGCCCGTTTTGTGCCGTGAGCTCGCGTGGCGTTTCGCACATCTTGTCACCTCGTAACAATGATGTGCTCACGATAGGGGGACATTAAGAAGAATTCAGCAGAAAACCGCGCTTTTCTTCGGCGCACTTTCCTGCGCGGTGCACCAACCCCCTTTATGCCATTTGCACCATTTTGTTTCCCTTACGGTTTTCCCTTCCGTTAGCCATTTCCCCTTTGCCGCCCGCACGGCACTTATAGTGCGGGCGGCAACCCTTTCGGGTAGGGGCCTTTCCCCTTCCAACCCTTCCATTCCCTTCCAGCCGTTTGAATTGTCCTTTGCACCATTTGCCAAACACGCGCAAACAGTTGATTTCATTGGATACACAATATCCGGATGGCGACAAAAAACCGGCCAGATTAGCAACTGGCGCGGCTTCGCGCAATAGAAAACCGCGCCGAAAAAAGGCACGGTTTATTGCTGTCACAGTCGCGTTTTTTGGATATACTGCGCGGTTCGCCGCGAGGGGCGTTATTTTATAACTCCTTGTTTATGCGCGGTTTCGCCTCGTGGCGCAGTCCTCTCTCCGCCCTTCTATACCCGTTCCGGCCCCCTTCTTCCTCACCGCGACCACCTTCCGGCCTCGCATAGCTGCGCCTCGTTTCCTGTTTTATCAACGGCTTACATCCGATTAAAACCGCTCCACACAAAAGCGCGGTTTTCTGCTGCATACCCCTATACGCCCCGATAGAGTTGCCTCCGCAGTGAGCCGTTCCACCGGATGCTGCTGCAAGCTGAAATCACATTTCGCCGTTCACTTTTTCGCGGCAACCCATGTTTGAACCAATAGGGGAAATGGTTTTGCGGAAGGAAATGATCTTGGGTATTTGCCTCACCGTCTCGGCCCTGCCCGCCTCGGCGTGCTGGCATGAGGCTGCGGCACGCTATGGTGTCGATCCACAGTTGTTGTGCGGACTCGCCAAAGTGGAATCCAGTTTCAATTCCCGTGCAGAAAACCGCTCCCATATCCAGAAAACCAAGTCCACCGACATCGGCGAGCTCCAAGTCAACTCCCGTTGGCTCAAGAAACTCGCCAAGTACGGCATTACCCGCGAGGATCTGTTCGATAGCTGCGTCAGCCGGAACATCGGCGCTTGGATCATTTCGGACCTGCTGCACCGCATGGGCGACACCTGGGAGGCTGTCGGCGCCTACAACGCTGCCTGTACCAACCTGACCCCGGAGGAATGCCGCGAGGCCCGCAGCGAGTATGCCTGGAAAGTCTACCGCGCCATGAATTCGAGGGCGTGCCAATCCCTGGGGCAATCATGAGCACCACACGGATTCTGGCGCTACTATCGGTTCTCGCAGCCATCCAGGGCTGCTCGGCGCTATCGGGTTTGGGAGGCGGAGCGGAACCGCAGGCGGCACCCTCGGCGCCGCTCCGCATTGCCCAACTCGGCCACGGCCCCTCGGCGCATTTCGCGGCGTGCGACACGGACTGCCCGCAGCGCACACCGAAAACCCTGTGGGTTCCACCTCCCCCCATCCGGCCGGCGCCTCCCGCTCCCGCCCCCATGCCGCCCCCTCCCGTGAAATACATCGGCAAGGTCCCCTTCGCCTTCGGCAAAGCCTCATTGGGGCCGGAGGGCCGGCGGATCACGGCCATTCTGCTCAAGCAGGCCAATACCGCATCCCGAATCGTAATCACGGGGTACACCGACTCGACCGGGTCCCAACTGGCCAATGACCATCTGGCACAGAAACGGGCCGAAATCATCAAGGCCTTCCTGGTTAAGGGCGGAATCAAAGCCGAAATCATCGAGATTGCCAAAGGCAAATGCTGCTACATCGGCGACAACACCACCGACAGCGGCCGCGCCACGAATCGGCGGGCCACCGTGGAAATAGAGATTCACCAACCCGCCAAAGAGGGCAAAAAATGAAATTTGACTTCAAGAAAACCCGCGCCTTCCTGAAAACGCCCGGCATGCGGGATCTGACGATGGCCTGCATTTTCGTGGTCCTGGCTCAGCTCGTTCCCGGCAACCACCATTCCGATGACTGGTTCAACGGCATGGCTTATGGCTGGCTCATTGGCATCGCCTTTGCCCTCGTGGTTACCACCGTAAAGCGCATCAAGAGCGAACAGCAGAAACGACCCGCCTCTCCTCCCGCACCTTAACCCTCTCCTCCCACGAAAGGACTCTCATGAACATGAAAAAACTGCTGTGCCGCTCTGTCCCGATTCTGATCCAGGCCGCTCCCCTGGTGCTGATGTCCGTCGGTTTTGTAGACGCCTCCAGCACCGGCACCGAGTTCCAACCCACCTACGACAAAGTTGCCGGCTGGGGCCAAGGTTACGGCGGTAAAACGATTGTGGCTATTGGCGCCACCATCGGCCTCGCCTTCGGCGCCGTGGCCATGAACCTGCTGAAAGCCTCCCATGGCATCGGCTTGGCCGTCGTGGGCTCCTTGGTCTGGCCCCTGATCGACAGTTTCTATACGGCCACGATCTGATGGGCGACGACGAAATCAAATACCAGATTCCTCGGCGTCTGGACGATATTCCCAAGTTCCTATTCTGGGACGTGGATATCGCCATTGTCGCCATCATCGGCGCCTATGTCGGAATCTGGGTTGGTCACTTCGCCTATGGCTTGGGCGCCGGGATCGTGGCGGCAGTCTTCTACAGCCGCATCAAGTCTGGCCACCACCCGGGCTTCGCCCTGCATTTCATGTACTGGCACCTTCCGTCCGACAACTTCTTCAAGCGCACGCCTCCCTCGCACATTCGGGAGTTTTTCGGATGATCTTCGGCAAATACAAAGGAAAACTCACCGCTGCGGAAACCTGGAACATCCGCTTGTCGGTATTTGGTGTGTGTTCCGCTCTGGGAAATGCGTTGCTCGCCGTGTTGGTTTACCACCTGGTCACTCACGAGCGCACCCACGTAACCCCTGCGACGATCACCAAACCCTATTGGTTCGAGGAAAACCGGGTTGACCCGGAATACCTGGTACAGACGGCGGACTACTACAAGTTCCTCGCCCTCAACATCACCCCTCAGAACGTGGACATTCAACACAAAGAATTCATGGTCCACGTCTCCCCCGAAAAGACAGGGGAACTGGAGGTCCAGCTCAAACTTGCCGCCGACAAGGTGAAGGCCGACCAGGCCAAGACCATGTTCAGCGTGCAAGACGTACAACTGGACCGGGAACACCTGCGCGTCGCCTACATCGGCTACATCGACACCATTATCGGCGCCCGTTATGTGGGCCCGTCCAGGAAGGCTTATCTCTTCGGATTCAAGTACACAAACGGAAGGCTTCAAATTGATGAATACCATGAAACCGATGTCCGCGACCCCTTTGGCACAAAAGCTCCCGCTCCTTAAGCTGGGGATCGTCCTTCTCCAGTTTCTGCTGCTGGCCGCAGGCCCGGCTGACGCGACCCAGGTCCTGGACCGCTCCACGGGCAAGTCCTTGGTCGGCAGGATATCCCTGACCGACCCTTCCCGGATCGCCGTGGAGGGAGCCCGCATTCGACGTGTTCTCAAGATATCGGGCGAATTCGAGCAGGCCTCCGATGAAGTTACGGGCGCCGTCTTCCTCACGCCGGCATCTGAAAAGCCCATCAGCGTATTCGTCCTGGACGACAAAAACCGCACCTTCAAAATTCTCCTGCAGCCGGATGCCATCCCTGCGGAGGACCTGCTGATCCGGGACGGCGAAGAGAGCCGTGGCACCGCCTCCGCCATCGAAAAAAGCGGGGAACGGGAGCGTGCCGGCAAGAACCTGATCCTCGCCCTGGAAAACGATACCGTCCCGCCCGGCATGGAGCTCCGCGAAGGCACAGGTGAGATTCCCCTTTGGAACGAATCCCGATTTCGTCTCGAACGGCGCCTCGTCGGTCGGTGGCTCATTGGCGAGAAATACGAACTCACCAACACGTCCGGCAAGCCGATGACCTTGGACGAACGTGAATTCTTCCGGAAGGGTGTGGTGGCCATCGCCATCGACTACTTCAATCTCAACCCGGGCGAGAGCACCTACGTGCTCGTGGTAAGGGAGCGCCGGCCAAATGAGTGAAAACCTCTCCCCGGCCAATATCCGCAAACGGCAGATCATGGTGCTGGCTGGCTTGGCTGCTGCCGGCTTCACCGTGTACCTCGTCACCTCCTACTTGAGCGGGCCCCCGGCCGGGAAAAACCGTCCCGTCAAACCCGAAAAACTCGTTCAGGCCCCGGGCCAGGTGGACGAGCGTGCGGCTTGGCGCGGCCAAGCCGAGGGCGATCTCAAGCGCATGAACGAATCACAAAAAGCCCTCGAAGCACGCCTTGCCGCATTGGAGGACAAACAAAAGAAACCCGACGCCACCGCGAACGCCGCGAACGGCTTGACCAACCCGCCACCGGAACCTCAGAAGGCCGACGCCAAAGAACCCAACGCTGGGGAGGACAAGCAATATGCGGACAAGGAAAAGGGCAAATTGCAGGAAATTCGTGCAAAAGACAAACAAGGCACACCCCCCTCTGCGCAACGGGGGAACTTCCAGTACCCCCCGGGCAATCCCTCGGATCCGCAACCCGGTCCAGCCGCTCCACAGCCACGTCGACTTGAATTTGTAGACGTCTCCACCAAGGGGGCCGGTGACCCGCCCCCGTCCGGCGATAAAGCCGCCCCTCCGAAAAGCGCCGCCCCCCGTAAAACGGTAGACAACTACCTTCCCATCGGTCACATGCCTATCGTCCTTCTGGGTGGCTTGAATGCCCCTACAGGCGGGCAGACCCAGAGCAACGCACTGCCCATCTACTTTCGGGTAATGGATGACGGCTATCTCCCCAACGGCTTCCGGTCACGGGTGAAGGAGTGCCTGGGTGTCGGCACCGGCTACGGCGACCTCGCATCTGAGCGTGCAATTCTGCGCACCGAAACGCTCTCCTGCGTGTTGACGGACGGGTCCATCGTGGAGGCCGGCATCAAAGGAACCATTTACGGCGATGACGGTGAAGTCGGCATCCGAGGCAAGGTTGTCCAAAAAACCGGTCAGATGCTAGCCAATGCCACGTTTGCCGGTGTTTTGTCCGGGTTTGGCCACGCCTTCCAGCAGAGCTCGACGACCCAAGCCATCTCCCCGCTAGGAACGACATCCACGGTCGACACTGGCAAACAGTTCCAGGCCGGTCTCGGAACCGGAGTCGGCAACGCGCTGGATAAGGTATCCCAATACTGGATACGCCTGGCGGACAAGACATTCCCAGTGGTGGAAGTGCAAGGCGGCGTTATTGCCGACCTTGTAATCCAGAAAGGGACCTATATCGACCTCCCGCCCTCCGGCGACGACGGTTTGAGTGAACTCGACAAACGCAACCGAAGGATGACCCGCTATGCCGAAGATTAGCCGCTTTACCGCTTCCACCTTCCTGGCCGGCCTCGCATTGCTTGGCGCCTGCTGTAGCGCCTACGCCGGGAATGCCGACATGCTGGCCACCCTGAAATCACGTTATCCCAACACGACGTTCACGGACGTGAAGGAATCCGGGCTCCCTGGCGTTTACGAGGTCTACATGGGCCGCAATATCGCCTATACGGACGAAGGCGGCCGTCTATTCCTCTTCGGCCACCTCTACGACATGACCGCGCAGCGCGATCTCACCGCTGAACGCATGGACGCCCTGAACCGCGCCGATTTCTCCGCACTCCCGCTTCAGGATGCCATCAAGACGGTGCGCGGCAACGGCCAAAAGGTCGTCGCGGTTTTCTCCGACCCGGACTGCCCTTACTGCAAGAAGCTGGAACAGGAGCTCGGCAAGATCGGCGACATTACCATTTACACCTTCTTGATGCCGCTGGAACAACTGCACCCGCAGGCCAAGGGCAAGGCTATCGCCGTGTGGTGTGCACCGAATGCGGGCCAGGCCTGGCATGACCTCATGCTTGAAGCCAAGGCCCCCAAAGCGGCGAGTTGCACGAACCCTGTGGACCGCAACCTCGCACTGGCGAACAGCTTGGGCATCCAGGGAACCCCTACCCTCATCGCCGGCGACGGCCGGATCAAGGCCGGCGCCGTCCCCGCACCGGAATTATCTACCTGGCTGGGCCAAAACCCGAAAGTCAGCGAGGTGCGCAAATGAAATGGAACGCGCTCAAGCTCGCCGCGCTGGTCGCTGCGTCCCCCGCAGTCACTGGCTGCGCCAATATGTCCGGCATCAGCGGCTCAACGGACTCCTTCAGCTGCAAGGCCCCTGAAGGCATACCCTGCTCCTCGGTATCCGGCACTTATGCAAACGCCGTCCAGAACAACCTTCCCGGGGCAAAGAAAGCCGCACCGTCGGCGCCGGCTTCTGACGCCTATCCAGTCGAACAATCCTCCCGTCGCGCCGGCATGGTGCCCGGGTCTCCCTTGCGCAGCCCGACCCGGATGCTGCGCGTGTGGTTTGCTCCCAACGAGGACGCCGATCGGGACTTCTGGGACGAACGCTATTGCTACATGGTTGTAGATTCCGGCCGGTGGATGGTGGAGCACAGTCGCGCCAGCCTAGCTGAACATTATCGGCCTGCGATGCCCACGCCAAAATCCATCCCCATGGCCATGCCTCAAGCAGTGGCCGAGCCTGCGCCCGCGAAGCCGGAGGTGCCGGAACCGGAGAAGGCGGAAGCGACCGAACAGCCCGTCCCGGGAGGCGTGAATGTACCGTGAGCCGCTCATCAGCGGATTCATCAGCGGCCTGAAGGACCAGGCCATTGAAACGGCGAAGCTTGTCGCCCATGCCTTCACCCATGAGGAAGTGGATGCGCCTACGCCTATCCGGGATCTGCGCAAGCTGATCGACCTTCACGGGCTTAAGGGCATCCTTCCCTATGAAGCATACCTCCCCAACGAGCAGCTTTTCACCACCCCCGACGGCGTCGGGTTCATCATTGAATGCCCGCCGCTTACGGGCGCCAACGAACGCATTGCGGACATTCTGCTTGGCCTGTACCAGTCCGCACCCGCGAAAACTGGAATTCAGGTTCTGCTCTACGGCGGGAACAACCTCCTTTCGCAGTTCAAGGCCTATGCGGAGCAACGTCCGGATGACCGGGGCATGGGCATCGGAAACAAGGAGCAGCGCAACACCAACATTTACCGCCGCATGGCCCGCCGCCGGATCGACCATTACCTGAAAGGCACCCGGAAACCGCTATTCCGTGCCAGCCACTACATGCTCCGGGATTTCCGGCTCATGTTCTCGGTCCTGGTCCCCGGCAAAGTGGATGCCGTTGCCATCGAAGAGGCACTCACGCTGCGGGACGCGGTGCATTCGACGCTCCAGTCCGCCTCCCTCCCTGGCCGAATCTGGGACCACATCGACCTGATCGCATTCCTGCAGGAGGTTCTCAATCCGCGCACCATGTTCCAGCCACGGCCGGATGATCTGCCGATCCACTACGACCCTGATCTCTATATCCGCGACCAGGTCACCTCCCCGGACCAACCTTCCATCCTGGAGACCAGCGGCTTCACCTTCAGGGACCCCGACGACCCGGAAAATGAGGACAATCACGTATGCATTACCGGCATGTCTGTCGTGGGTTATCCGGATAAACACTACCTCTGGCAGACGGACGGCTTTATCGGGGATGCGCTCCATGCATCGCTCCAGTATCCCTGCCCCTTCCTGATTACCCTCGGGTCCCATGTGCTGGACTTCGATTCGGCACAAAACGCAGTCAACCTGAAGAGCGCCCGGGCGCAGCAAAACGCAAGCTCCCAGATGGGCCAGCTTCTTCCCGGGTTCGTGAAGAAAGCCCAGGACTACAAGATCGCACAACACGCCATGGACGAAGGCTACGGCATGTGCGACATGTACCACCAGGTGCTGTTGTTCGCCCCCCGCAAGGAGGTCATCCGTGCCCGCCACACCGCAAGCTCCATTTGGAGATCCCGGCGCCTTCGTCTGGTCAACGATCGCTATATGCAGGCCCAAGCTCTACTGTCTGCGCTTCCCCTGACCCTCTGCCCCGACTTCAACTCCGACCTCAAGAACGTGAAGCGGGCGACCCGAAAAACCTCCGCCAACGCCGTGAATACGATGCCGGCGCTGGCCGAATGGAAGGGTACGGGCACGCCCGTGATGCTGTATTTCGGCCGGCGTGGCCAGGTAGTCGCCCTGGACTTCTACGACAACACCGCCGGCAACTTCAACTTCGCCATCGTGGGCAAGCCGGGTTCCGGCAAATCCTTCCTGCTGAACGAAATCATCCTTGCCTACCTGGCTGCCGGCGGAAAGGTCTGGATCATCGACGTGGGCCGGTCCTACGAGAAACTCTGCCGAATGCTGGGCCGCCAGTTCATTCTGTTCGAGATAAGCTCGGAGAACCCCATCTGCATCAACCCATTCTCCTTCGTCGTCAAGATCGACGAAGACATGGAGATGCTGAAGCCGCTGATCCGGAAGATGGCGTCCCCGGAACAGCCCTTGAGCAGCTACGAGATGGGCATGATCGAGGGCGCCATCAAAGCGGCCTGGGAAGAAAAAGGCAACAAAGCCACCATCACCACCGTTGGCGAGCATCTCCGCAGATGCACCGACGAGACGGGCGCTCCCGACAGGCGAGCCTACCAGCTGTCGGTGGCGCTGCGGCCCTACACCGCCGGGGGCATGTACTCCGTCTTCTTCGAAGGCGAGGCCACCATTGACCTCCGGGATGACCTGGTGGTCCTGGAGCTCGAAGAGCTCAAGTCCAAGAAGGATCTCCAGGAGGTGGTGATGTACATCATCTCCTACTACATCACCTACGAGATGTACCGGAACCGCTTCGACGGCCGCAAGAAAGTCGCCCTGATCGACGAGGGCTGGGATCTGTTCGGTAACGACGACGACTCCGCCGAATTCGCCGAACATTTGGCCCGTCGCGCCCGCAAATACAAGGGATCGCTGGGGACGGCAACGCAGGGGGTTGGGGACTACTTCGAGTCCGCCGCGGGCCGGGCCCTGTTCAAGTGCAGCGACTGGAAAATCGTCATGCAGCAGGACCAAGGCGACATCGACCTCTTCGAGAAGGAAATGGGCAAGCTGGACGAGCCCACCAAGCGTGAGCTGGCCTCCATCCACACCGAACGGGGCCACTACTCCGAGATGTTCATCAAATCGCCGATCGGGGGGGGTGTCGTGCGCCTGATCGCAGACTCGTTCACCCAACTGCTGTCGAGCAACCATGCCGACGACTACAACGCCATCAACCGTTACCGCGACGGGGGTCTCCCCGTGGACGACGCCATCGAGACGGTACTCAGGGATAGGGGATTATCGTGATTGGAGAGACCTGGAAGGAAACCCTCATCAACATCGCCGTCATGGCAGCCGTTTCCGCTGTGGTCCTGCTGGGCTATCACGCCTGGCGGACCTTCGCCGCTCCGCGTTTCGCCATCGTGGACATCAGTTCGATCGTGCGCAACAAAGAAGAAGGGAATGCCGCCCTCTTGCAGAAACCCGGTGTCTCCGATGCCGACAAACGGAAAATCATCGACAGCATGGGGGCTTTCGCCTTGAGCCTCGACGAGGCTGTGCGCCAAGCTTCTGCGGATTGCCACTGCATCATCCTCAGCCACGCGGCGGTCCTGTCCGGCGACATGGAGGACCTCACGCTTGATGTGCGCCGTCGGCTGGGGATGTGAGCGATGAAGATGGCTCTTGATACGACCGTGCAGTGGTATTTGGGCGCTGCGGCATTCATGGGAGCCCTGGCCGTTTTCCATGCCCATTTCGACTTCGGCAGAAACGAATCCACCAGCCTCCCCGGCCATTACCACTACATCGCCGTGAAGAACACCCTGCCACAGCGGGGCGACCATGTTGTCTTCCGCTGGCACGGCGGCGGCCCCCACGAGGCCGGCGAAAAATTCCTCAAGTTGGTGGCCGGTGTCCCTGGGGACAGGGTCACACGGGCGGGACGAAACTTCTACGTCAACGAGCACTTTGTCGGCACCGCGAAAGAGCGCAGCCTCTCCGGCCAGCCTCTCGATCCGGGCGACGCCGGCATCCTGGGGCCTGGCCAGTATTACGTCATGGCCACTAGCCCCAACAGCCTGGATTCCCGCTACAAGTTGACCGGCTGGATCAAGCAGTCCGAGATCATCGGCAAGGCCTACCCCCTGTTCTGAAGCGAAGGGAAAGAACAATGAGAAAAGTCGTGGTCCCGGTTTACCAGCCCATCCTGGATCTCCAGACCCATACCATTGCCCACTACGAGGCCTTGGCCAGAATCCGGAACGACTCCGACCCGAATAGCCATACCCGGCTGATTAGGATGGGGGAGGAAATCGGGTTCATCGACCTCGTGGACCTGGCCATGCTGGAACAGGTGTTCGAGGTGCTGGACGCCTATCCCCAGCTGACGATCGCCGCCAATTTCTCCGTCGCCACCATCGAGCGGGCCACCAGGGAAGTGCTCCCCCTCATTTACCATCACCTGGATCTGGCGCCACGCCTGATCATCGAAATCACCGAAACCGTTTCCATCCGGGACATCGGGAGCGTGGAGCGATTCATTCGCGCCGCCCGTCACGCCGGCGCCCGGGTGGCGCTGGACGATTATGGGGTCGGCACCTTCACCGTCGACCACATCAGCCAGCTGGAGCCGGACCTGGTGAAACTCGACGGCTCCCTGGTCGCCCAGTTGGTCGACGGTTTCACCCTGAACGTCGACGCCGTCAAAGCCGCTGTCGCCCACTACGGCGGGGAAATCGTCGGCGAACTGGTGGACAGCGAGGACAAGCTACGAGCCCTCTCGGCCCATGGCATCCGCTATGCCCAGGGCTATCACATCGGCCACCCCTCAATCCATATCGCGGATCTTGGAATCGAGGTCAAGGAAATGCCCTGGGAGGACGGAAAAACGTTCTTCGGGGACGCGCTGACGGTGCCGGCTTGATGAAGCGCACCGCATTCTTTCTGCTTCTCCTGGCACTGCTGCTGCCGGCAGCGGGGCTCCATGCCGACAACGTAGGGCCGGTCTATTCCATCACCGAGCCCGATCTCCTGAAAACCATCCTCGGTAAGCTCCAGGAGAAACAACGGTCGGGCGAGCTGGCCCGCCTGCAGGAGGAAGCCAAGCAGCGCTCCATCCACGCTATCGAGCACCCGACACCCGTCCCCGGCCTCAGCAAAACCGCCAAGACCCGGACGTTCTACTACGACCCCTCCATTACGGTCACACGTAACGTAATTGACCCCACCAGCGGGAAGCTCCTGGTGCCCGCCGGCACCCGGGTCAACCCTCTGGACTACGTCTCCCTGTCGAAGAAGCTGTTCTTCTTCGACGCCCGGGATAAAGACCAGGTGAAAGAGGCGGAGGGGCTTATCCGCAGCCTGGGCGGCCGGGTGAAACCGATCCTCACCGGGGGCTCCTACATGGACCTGATGCGCCAGTGGAAGCGAAAGGTCTACTACGACCAGCAGGGCACGCTGGTGAAAAAGTTCGGCATTGAGCACGTCCCGGCCATCGTAAGCCAGGAAGGCAAGATGCTGCGGATTGACGAAGTCTTACTTTGACGAGAAATGACAAGGCATGAGCCAGTTTTTGCGTGCGTACATGAATGGTGTGGTAGTCGGAGAGCTTTCGAGGGACCAATACGAATCCTTGCGGAACGACGCTTTGAAGGATGGCCTCACGCATTTGCGACAAGGGGTTTTCATCTTCGGCGCCCTGACCAACATCGCGCTCAAGCTGATTTACATCATCCCCCTCCTCGCTTTCTGGGCGGCGGTTTATCTCGCCATGTCGGAACCGGATACGCTCCGCCAGGTAACCGCCTTCGCGCAGGCAAACCCGGAGCAATTCGCCCGGAAACTGCTGTCACTGACTATCTGGGGGCCGATCTACCTCATGCTCGTCGGCTTCCTCGCCGCCGCGGGGCAATGGAAAGCCCTCGGTTTCCGGAATCTCTTCGGGGAAGAAATCAACGCCGCCATTCGGCGGGAACTTGAGATTGCGGCTGAAGGAGATATAACGGTGGCCAGGACGGTGGTTACCTCCGAAATGGAAACCCATCCCAAGCTGGTCCTGGACCTTCCTGCGGAAATGGTGCTGAGTTATGCCATGGTGTCCATCATCCTGCTCCTGTTGCACCATGAACTGGTAGCGCTGGCCACCGCTCTCATTTCCCACGGTGCGCTCCACTATCTCTACCGTAATGGGAAGCTGGACGGCATTCTGTCCCGCGTAGGCGAACTTCGCCAGCGGTGGAAGAAGCGCGGGCAGGGCAAACGGTAACCACGATGCGTCGTCTCGCCCTCCTTGCCCTGGCATGGCTCCTTGTCGCCGGCACCGCCCAGGCCGATGGAACTTGCCAGGGCAAGTTCCCCAACCCCATCACGGACATTTGCTGGAGCTGCGCATTTCCGCTGACCATCGGCGGAATCCGCATCTTCTCCATGGACCAGGAGGACACTTCAAATCCCGGGGGGCCCATCTGTGCCTGTTCTGACCCACCTAAAATCGGGCTCTCCACGGGTTTCTGGGAACCCCTGCGCCAGGTGGACGTGACCCGCACTCCCTGGTGCCTCGTCTCCCTGGACGGCCTCAAGCTCGACCCGGGCTTCCACGCGCCGGAGGGCACCGTCGGCATCCAGGACGACACCACCAAGTACAGCTTCTACCAGGTGCATTGGTACACCAATCCCCTGCTCTACTGGCTTGAGGTCCTCCTGGACAACTCGTGCCTGGAAAAGGGCCAGTTCGACATCGCCTATCTCACCGAGATCGACCCGCTGTGGGATGACGACGAGCTCAACCTCATCATCAACCCGGACGCCTTCCTGTTCGGCAACCCTATTGCCCAGGCGGCCTGTGCCGCGGACTGCGTGGCGGCCACCGCCGGGTTCAGCACAAACGCCCTCTACTGGTGCGGCGGCTGCCAAGGCTCTCTGTACCCGCTCAATGGCCACGTGCAGGCCCACGTGGGCGGCGTCCAAGCATCGTCTCTCCTCGCCCAGCGCATGACCGCAAAGATGCACCGGGAAATGCTGATCTGGGCCGCCTCTGGCGACAACGGCCAGTGCGGCTACTACCCCCAGCCGCTGATGGACAAGACCAACTACAAGTACCAGATGCTCTACCCGGTCCCTCAGACCGACAAGATCAACGGGAAGTGCTGCCAGCCCTTCGGGCGCACCACGGCGATCTGGGGTGCTGGGAAACAGATCCCCTATGTCGGGGAAGATTTCGCGTACCTGATTTTCCGGAAAAGGAACTGCTGTGCAGGTGCAATCGGTTTTTAGGGGCTTCCTCCTCTCCGTCCTGTCGTTGGTGCCTACCTCCCCACTGGCACAGGACGCTTTTTATTCCCCGTCGCCGGAGCAAATGGAACAGGTGAAACGCCTGCAGCCGTTTCCCTCTGACGAAAAAATGCGCAAGGCCATGCAGGAACAAAAGGCTAGGTCGCAGGAAGTGTTCCGCAAGCTGGAACCGAACTACAAAGGCCTCGACAAGGTCCCGGTCGTCCAGCAAGCGCTACCCAATGTGCGGCCACAGAAGCCGAACCTGGACCTGAATGGACTAGTCCGGCAGTACGCGGCCAAGAATCGTCCACTCCAACCCGGGAAGGGGAAAACGGACCTCATGGTGTTCGTGTCCCTCTCCATGCCGGAGGTGAGCCTGTTTCGTCTCGCGCACCAAGCGGAACGCTCCGGGGCGGTCTTGGTCCTCCGGGGGCTCAAGAACAACTCCTTGAAGGCCACTGCAGAGGCGATGCGCAAATATGAACTCCATGCCAAGAAGGCCACGTGGCGTATCGACCCACCCGCCTTCACGAAGTTCGGCGTGAAGGCGGTGCCGACCTTCGTGGTGGCCAAGTCGGACCAGGCGCTTTTCGCTGGCGCCGACGGCTGCGCAGATCCCGGCGCCTTCGCCGCGGTGTCCGGCGACGTGTCCCTGGACTTCGCCCTGGACGAGATCGGCCGGACCCGGCCGGACCTCGACGGGGTGGCACAGGGCTACCTGAGCAAACTACAAGGAGGCGGTTGAATGTTCACCCTCCTCAAGTGGGCCGCCGGTGCCGGCTCCCTCATCTGGCTCGCCACGACCTACGGCCCCATGCTGGGGGTTTCCGACAGCCAGGTGCAGCAGATAACCGCCACGATCGACAAAGCGGCCTCCGCGGTGGCCACCACAGAGCAGAAAACCCAAGCCGAAACCGTGCTGATGCAGGCGCCGCCGACACCTGAGCAGCTCCAGGAGCAGGCCAAGTCTTTCCTACCGGTAGCCGTGGAAACCATCCGGGAAGGGCAAAGAGCCCTTCAGGACGCAGCCACCCAGGTGCGTGAGGGGATGGGCCAACCATGAGCTGGAAAGTATTCGCCGGCATAGCGCTTTTTCTCGTGAGCAGCCGAACGGTTGCAGGCGGCATGGGGGACGCCTTTTCCCAGGGCCAGGCCCTGGGCTCGACCGGTGTGTCCTCCACGCAGGCCAACATCACTGCCGGCCAGGGCACCGGCGTGGTCCCCAACTACACCGGCGCCGCCCCCGAGTCGTCCTATTTCGCCGGCGGCCAGGGCGCCCTCTTCGGCCCGGCCACCGGGAAGGTCTCGAACTGCGCGACGAGCCCCCAGGCCACTACCGCCTACGCTCAGCAGGACTGCGACGCGGTGAACTTCCTGGCCAGGAACCCCTCCATCCGGCCCCAGATCGACGTAGGAAAGAACGATCCTCTGGTCACCGGCGCCACGACGATCCTAGCCAACCCGGGCAATTATGCTGGCGGCACGGACGGCACTTACTCGGACTGCTCGACCGCCACCGTCAATCAACCCGCCCAATTCACCACGGAGGTATGCAATCAGTACAGCACCTTCACAGAGAATACGTGTAACAAGCTTCTCAATGTTACGGTCTCGCAAGTACAAAGTTGCACCCCGGGCACCTATTACAGCCAGTCCTTCAACTGGTATTGGGGAATGGATGGCATCGTGGGAGCCGCGTACTGCGAGTATCGCGCCGATGGAAAGGTTGTAGTGGCATTCGATGGTCGCGGCGGTCAAGGTTCATGCACCCCCGGCGGGTGGGCCAGGGCAGCGCTAAGCCCGGGACAGACTTATTCGCAGATGGTACAGCCGCATTGGCACGGGTCATGCACCACTTTCAGTATGACCGCGAAGCTTAATTGGTGCTCTGGCGATACGTGCCAAGCAACTGTGGGGGCCGCCGGTCCGGCCTCCTGTCCAAGCGGACAAATCAACGGTGGCAATAATGCGTTGGGAGACTGCTATCGAGATGGCTTTTCGTGGATATGTGCGCCAAATGGTCAACGCGCTGACCCGACCATGTGTTACAAGTCATCGGCCACGGGCCTGAATTTTATAGAGATAAGATGCTGGGCTGATGGCTGTAGTTACGACTACAAAGGAACCTATACCTTGGTGGGGCCAGGTACTCCCTCCATTGGTACGCCGTCGGTCACTTTCTCGTTTCTCCGGCCCCACCTCACGTCCACGGTAAACAAATCCTGGAACAACCAATGCTCCGGTCTTGAGGCTCTAGCGAAATGATTCGCCTCTTTATCCTGTTGGCCCTCGCCCTCTTTGAAGCTTCTTTTGCCTGGAGTGCGGATTGCGTCAAGATGGACTCCACCTGCCTCGACGCCACTCCGTGCAAGACGATCTCGGGGGTCCAGGTGTGTCTATCCCAACTCGGCGAGACGTGCTGGAAATACGAGGACACCTACGACTGCGTGGGTGCCGGACAGGTGGACGATTGCCAGTCCCTCCGCGACAAGGGGTGCGGCCAGATTGGGTCCAAGTGCATCAAGACAAATGCCCAGGGGCTTTGCACGATGTATGAACAGACCTACCAATGCCAAACCAGCCCGGCCAGTACCTCAACGGTGATGGATTGCGGTACGCAAACCTATTGCATGGATGGAAATTGCTTCAACACGGGCCACAAGCCGGACTCGGATTTCGTGAACGTGATTGTCTCGATGGAAGGCGTCCGGGAAGCCGGGGCCTACATGGACCCCGCCACCATGCAGCTCTTCAAGGGCTACGACAACCGCTGCACGAAGGGTTTCTTCGGCCTCAAGAACTGCTGCAAGACCAGTGGCGGCGGCGGGAGCATGAGCAACGCCGGCATCCTCATGGGCATCCTGGACAATGCCGGCGGCACCATTGGCTCCACCTATGTCTATGACGCCCTGTTCATGAGCGACGCACCCACCTCTCTCCTGAACGGGTACGAGATGCTGTTCGGCACCGGAGGAAGTCCAGGTGTCACGATGTACGGCATCACCGTCAGCATCGGTGCCGATGGCGCCCTAGCATTCGGTTTCGACCCCACCAGTTTCGCCATTTCCATCGGCATGATGATTCTTCAGGAGCTGCTCGCTTGCGAGCAGGATGAAATGGTCCTGGGCATGAAGCGGGGACAGAACCTTTGCCACTTCGTGGGCAGCTATTGCTCCATGGAGATTCCGATCATCGACCTATGCATCGAGACTACGGAAAGCTACTGCTGCTTCAACTCGCGCCTGGCCAGGATCATCAATGAGCAGGGCCGCGGCCAAATAGGCAAGGGATGGGGCGGCGGGGAATCTCCGGATTGCAGCGGCTTCACGCCCGACCAGTTGCAGGCCCTGGATTTCAGCACGATGAACCTGTCCGAGTTCTACGCTGAAATCCAACCCAAGATGCCGGACCTCGGCAGTCTCAGCACCAAAAACCAGCAGATCATCCAGCAGAAGGTGAACAACTATTACCAGCAGTAGTATGCTTTTGTCCTGTGACCACACAAGGAGGAAAACCATGAAAACCACAATCAGAATCGTCTTGGCCGTCATCACCACCTTCGTTTTGGGCGCCGCCGGCGCCGACATGCCTGCGCCGCAGTGGGGCCCCAGCGGTATCGAGGGCGTCGAAACCAGCACACCCGAGATCCTGGCCCTAGCCAAGGGCAAGAAGGTCTTCGTAGAGTTCGTGAACAGCCCGAAACTCTCGGCCATTTTCTCGGAGGCCTTCAAAAAGAACGGCGCCATCGTCGTCGAAGGTGCCCAGGACGCCGACATGACCGTCCACATGGAAGGCAAGTACAAAGCCATCCGGCCGGCCACCGGCCGCCGGGGCGAGGTGGACATCGGCGCCCAGATGGAGAAGTCCGGAGAGATCGTGACCAAGGACCACCAGGTAGGTATCTGGATCTCCCAGGGGGTGGGCACCCTCACCCCGCTCCAGGCCAGCGGCGTCGTGTCGGCGGTGGACCTTTTTGCCCGGGCCTCCGGCTTCAGGGACTGGTTCAACAGCAAAGTATCCGGCGATCCGGACGGCGTATGCCTGGCAGGTTGCGAGTCCTGGAAATACCGACAAGAGGCTCTGATCGTCGTGGGCCTCAAGGAGAACGGCAAGGAGAACTACACCGCCAGGGCCGCTTTCCGCAGCCAGGCCACCGAGAAGGACCTGGTATCCGGCCCCCTCATCGACAAGGTGCTGAATGCGGCGCTGGCTTTCGCCGGCGGCACTCAAGCCCAGGCGCCGACCCAGGCGGGCCTATGAGAATCCTCATCCTTGCCGCGGCAGCCGGCGCCCTCCTCGGGGGAAATGCCGTCGCCGGCGAATACACCAACGTCAAACCGCTGATGGTCGCCGCCATCGACGCGCCCGACGGCGCCGCCAAGGGTACGCTGGTGGGGCCGATCGCGGAGAAAATGCACCAGGTCACGCAATCCCGCGACCCTGTCCAGGTGGAAGTCACCACCCTCAAGGAGTTCAAGCAGGAAGGATGCAAGCGGCTCAACGTGCGTCTGATCCAGCCCAATGCCTTGGCCAAGGACGGCAAGCGGGGAGATTTCAAGATGGACTACGGCATCAACTTCTGCCGGAATGGCTCGGCACCGACCGAAGGAATGGATCTCGGCGCCTTCTCCCGGGCTGCGCAGCAACCGAGGAATGCGAAATGAAAGCTCGCCATTTTGCCGCTGTGATGGCGATGGTTTTCAGCGTCACCCCCCCCCCGCTTATTCACTGATTTCATAAGCCTTTCCCACGCCTCCGGCCTGCCGGAGGCCTTCTCCCAAGGCCAGGCCCTGGGCAGTGCCGGCATGGCCTCCGCCCAGGGCGCGATCACCGCCGGCCAGGGCGGGAGCGTGGTCCCCCACTACACCGGCGCCGCCCCCGAGTCGTCCTACTTCGCCGGTGGCCAGGGCGCCCTCTTCGGCCCGGCCACGGGCAAAATCTCGAACTGCGCGACCGGCCCCCAGGCCACTACCGCCTACGCCCAGCAGGACTGCGACGCGGTGAACTTCCTGGCCAGGAATCCTTCCACCCGGCCCCAGGTCGACGTGGGCCAGAACGATCCCTTGGTCACCGGCGCCACCACGATTCTTTCGAACCCGGGCACCTATGCCGGCGGGACGGACGGCGCCTACTCGGCTTGCTCCACCCAGACCGTCGACCAGACCGCCCAGTACACCACCGAGGTGTGCAACCAGTACACGGATATGACGCAGAGCAAGTGCCAGAGGAACCTGGTGGTTACGGTGACCCAGCAACAGGCAATTGTGCCTTCATGCACCCAAGGGACGTGGGTGGGGCCGTCCTCGGATTTCAAGGTGCTGTGCGACCACCAGCAGGTCTACGGGGAAGGAATTTTGCATCAATACAACTTCGATCCCACTGCCCCGGGATGCGTCAACCCGAATTATTGGTCTACCACATACGGTCACCCATTTACCTGCCTGACCAAGGCCGACCTTCCCGCCACCCAGGGAGGGGCGATGTATGTGCCTCCGTATAAGGTGATTCCGGCCGGCATTTTTAGTTACGCCTTCGTCAGCCGAGACAGGTGCAACGTCACAATGGCCAGCTCCTGGCAGACGGTAACTATCACCTTCTGCTCCTCGTCCCAGCAAACGGTCATCAACAAGTCCTGGGACAACCAATGCGCCGCCCTGGAGACGCGGGCCCAGTAGACACCCAAGAATGCGTTACTTGCCACGAAAAATGCCGCGCCTTTTTGCTTGCAAGTTGCTCTACTGAATGGTAATTTAGCATCCGATTTCAGCTTGCAGCAGCATCCGGTGGGATACGGCTTCACCAACATGAGTGAGCCAAAATGCCGATTCCATCGTTTCCCCGAATCGTAGGTGGAACTGCGATTCTCCTAGCGTTATCGCTAGTCTCCTTTGCCGGCCATGCTGCCGGCGGTTCTTCTACGTCCTCTGGAAGTGAACCATCCTCCCTCGACTACCGCTCGATGTGGGAGTGTGACGCCAGCAACTTCAGCTGGTATTGCGACCAAGAGGACGAAAACCAACCCCCTGAAGCCAAGCAACCTCTTCCCCCTCCGAAACCGAAATCCATCCGCGAAGCCAAAACGATCGACGAGCTCAAAAAGGAGCTGCAGCGCCTCCTCGACGTGGCCAACATGAACCCCACCGAGGAAAACGTAAAGGCGTACATGGAAGCCGCGTATTACATGGGCGAGAAGGCGAGCAAGTTTTCGGACGTGTGGCGCCGGGTGCTGTGGGCCTCTCCAGAGCTGGACTACTCCATCGCCCACCGCCCCACCAACGTCCCCGGAATACAGGCCTACGACACCCGGCGCAAGACCAACGAACGCGGCACTATCGCCGACCTGTCTCGCACCCACGGACTATTCTTCTTCTTCCGCGGCGACTGCCCCTACTGCCACCAGATGGCGCCCATCCTGCGCTTTTTCCAGCGAGAGTACGGAATGGAGATATTTCCCGTCAGCCTCGACGGCGGAGGCCTCCCTGACTACCCGCGCCCCGCGAGAGACAACGGGATGGCCACCCGGCTCGGCATCAATACCGTTCCCGCTGTCTACCTGGCATCCAAAACCGACGGCAACGTCATGCCAGTGGCCTTCGGCGTTGTCCCCGCCACCGAATTGGCGGAGCGAATCTATGTCCTGACCCGCACCCAGCCGGGCGAACCTTACTAACGAGGTAACCGCGATGAACAAGAAATTCACCAAGACTGTCGCCGTGGCCATGGCAATGGCCCTCACCTTTCCTGCGCAAGCCAGCATTGGCATGCAGGACATCTTCAATCAGATGGGGGCCTACGGGAATACCACGTCGGCGGGCGCCTACCAGGGGCAAACTCGCAACTTCTACACCGGCGGCTCGCTGATGATGCGAACCCCTCAGAAGAATTATCAGCTGGCTACCCTCAGCCCGCCATCCTGGGGCGCTGGCTGTGGCGGCATCGACCTCTTCGCTGGCGCATTCAGCTTCATCAACGCGGAACAATTCACCGCGCTGCTGCGGAACATCGGAGCCAGCGCCGTCGGTTATTCCTTCAAGTTGGCCTTGCAGAACATGTGCCCCAGCTGCGACAACATTCTCACGTCCCTCCAGGACGCCGCCAACAAGGTCAACCGCGGCAACATCAATTCCTGCCAGTGGGGTCAGGGCATTGCCGAGGCCACCGTAAACGGCAACACGGAACGCCTGGAACAAAGCGTCACGAACCTGTATGGGCCCCTTATGGGGGTTTTCAGCGACTTCTCCCAGGCCTGGAACAACACCGGAAGCGACCGTTCTGCTGCGAAGCCCATTCTTGACCAGGCAAAGACCGACCCCTCCGTCAAAGACAAGATCCCGAATGGCAACGTGGTTTGGAAGGCACTCCAGAAAGTGCCGCTCACCGACCTTCAGCGCAGCGTCTTCATGAGCATGGTCGGCACCGTGGTGATCGAGGACGGCGTGGCCCGGGTAGTGCCTCCTGCTACGAACAACCTCCTCCAGGCATACCTGGGCGGCGCCGAAGGTGACGGCATGCCGGATATGATGGCGTGGGACTGCTCCGGCCAAACAGCCGACGGTTGCTTAAGCGACCGCCTAGCCAGCCCGGTCCCCCTGAAAAACATCTCGCCGGATGAAAAAGGCTTCCGGGACATGGTCAGGGATCGCTTGATGGCCATCGCCAACAACATCGAGAACAATTCGCCCAACTCGAATCAGGACATCGCCTTCATCAACGCCACGATCGTCCCGGTCTACAAGGCCATCGCCGTGCAGACGGCCATTGGCCCCGATATCGCCCAAACGTGGATCGACAAACAAGCGGACCTGATCGCCGTGGAGTATGCGGCCGCTTTCGTCAACGAGGCCTTCCGCGCCATCGACGCCGGCCTTGCCCAAATGCGACAGCAGACTAACGCCGTCGAGGCGGACCAAATCAAGGTGATCCTGGAGAACAAGAATCAGATCCAGCTGCTGCTGCAGGCGGAACGCAACACGGCTTATCAGAAAGTCGGGGCCGTCAACAACCTGGCCAAAGATGTGATGGAAATGGAGCGCCAGATGCTTTCGTCCCTCCCTCCCAAACTCGCCGACAGCATCCGCTGGGCCAGGTCTCAAGGAAAATAGCCATGAAATACCCTGTTCGCCGCCTCGTGGACCTGTGCGTGTCCAAAACCGCACTGCTGCCCCCCGCCCCCAGAGCTCTCGTCCGCGTCGGCTTGTTATTCGCCGCCTTCTTGGTGGCCTGGGGGTTTTCCTGGGTCATGTTGATGGTCACCATGTTCTGCTCCACTCTCACGACGCTGGCCATCTCGCACTTCTTGCCTGCATCGACCATCACCGAAGCGGCATCTTCCACGCGAATAACGGTGTGGGTGTTATTCGGTAGTCTCATGGCCTGGGCATTCGCCGGCGCATGGGTATTGAAATGGCTATTCGGTCGCCTGATCGGCCCCAAGGGAGGCAAAGATGCCGGTCCCGTATGAGGTTTATGCCTATTTCAACGTGGATACCCTGACTGGGGTATTCAACGGAGTTGCCGCGATCATGGGTGCCGACGATTTCGCCGGCCTCATGAAGACCGTTTCTGCGCTCGCCGGCTTCATTGTTCTCTTCTCCGCTGCTGTGAATATGCGGGGCATGGAAATGAACGTGCTCCCATTCATCTTTTGGATGCTAATCACGCACACCCTGCTGTTTACCCCACGAACGGACGTCATCATTACTGACAGGACGGGAGGGCAGCCTCCCCAGGTGGTCAGCAACATTCCTCTGGGGCTGGCATTCTTCGCAGGCTTCACCAGCCAGGCGGGCGACTGGTTCACCCGATCGTTTGAGGCGGTCTTTGCCCTGCCCGACGATATTCAGTACCACAACTCGGGCCTACTGTTCGGCCAGAAGCTGGTGAGAACGGTGCAGAGCGCCTCCATATCTGATATCAACCTACGTACCGATCTGCAGAACTTCTTCCGGAACTGCACGTTCTACGACCTTCTGCCATCAGGCAACAACCCACCTCTGATTGATCCCAACGCCTTCCAAAACAGTCCGGATATTTGGTCGCTAATGTCCAATACCAGCGTTGCCAGGGGTACCACCTATCACGATCGCGGAAACGGGGGAATCGAGGTCTCCGCCACGTGCGCAAACACCTATAACATCCTGAATGGCTATTTGACCGGTGCGATCCAGACTGCCATGAATTATTACGGTTGGCAGGTAAACCCTACCGCAACAAGTCAGGCAGCTGCTGGCGCCATGTTCGATAGCCAGGTTCAGGCATCCTATTCGTACCTGCTAAACGCCAGCCAATCAGCATCGGACCTCATCAAACAGGCGGCCTTAATCAATGCCGCAGACGATGCAGGCATGTTCACCGCCCTTCAGACCGGCGATGCGGCCGCCGCCCAAGTCGCTATCGCCAAGGCGCAGGCCACCGCCATGGCAAACTCCGCCGGCATTACCAAGGCGAAAATGGCGGAAGAAACGTTGCCCATAATCCGAAATACTGTCGAAGTCCTCATTATTGGGATGTTCCCCTTTCTCATCCTCATGTGCATTATCGCTGCGGACAAGGCCCCCATGGTCCTCCGGGGATATTTCATGTCCATGGTATGGGTGCAGCTTTGGGCTCCACTTTACGCCATTATGAACTACATCATCGCCAGCAAATCCGCGAAGGTGATGCAGGCGATTGCGCAATCTGGCCTGACAATAGAATCGGCCATGCCCCTCAACGCTCAGGCGGTTTCCGACATGGCCTCTGCCGGCGATATGGTCTGGGCCGTCCCGGTGATAGCCGGGTTCATCGCCAAATTCTTCGACACGGCGGCGCTAACCGCAATCGCAAAAGGCACCTCGGCGGAATCCGTGGGCGCCCAGGTTGGCAGTGCGGCCGGCGCCGGCAACTTCAGCATGGGCCAGGCCAACATGGACACCGCCAAGTACAACATGCGCAGCGGAAACCAATTCAACGAGCAACACACTTGGTATGACAACCACGGCGTAAAACACACCACCACTTCGGGCGGTGATCACATCGTCGACATGGGAGGGACCGTGTCCAACCTTGGGGCCGTAGGCATCAAGGGCGCCAGCCGTCTAAGCAGCGCAGCCCAGAAGCAATCGGAAGCAGCCGAAACCGCTTCTGTGGGCAACATGGTTTCCTACGCCCAGACCACCGCCGCCTCGATCCAGCAATACGCAGGGTTTGAGCAAGGACACGCAAAGGGGGAACGCGCCGGGGTTCATGATGGCGCTGGAGAAGGATCAAGCGCCTCTCAAGCCGTGGAGTCGGTCCAGCAAAGCATCAAGCAATTTGCCAAAGACCACCAACTCAATGAGAAACAGGCAGCCGAAGTTATGTTAGCTGCTGAGGCATCGGCAAAAGTCGGTGGAAAAATCCCGATGACTGATACAGGGGCCTCAGTTGGTGTCGTTGCACGCCTCACCGGCAAGAGCACTGCCGAAGCCGCCCAAATACTGAAAGCCGCCCAACAATTCAACGAACAGACGGGCTTCAGCCAGAAAGTGGATGCCGTCCGAAAAGCAGTCCACGAACAGACTTTTGACACCAGCGATGAATCAACCCGGCGTGGGGTGGAGGGAGTCCGCGCCAGCCTTGATAGCGGTGAGCAAGCCTTGTCTCAGGCATCCGCAAACCACCAGCGGTCACTGTCCTACAAGGAACTCGCTTCCCAGGCCAGGGAGAACTCCGTCGCCGTCGACCGCAACTTGAACCAGAAATTCTTCGAGTGGGTAGCAGATCAGCCCGACAGCTACTCGAAAATTCCGGGGAAAAAGCTGGGAGTCGAAGGTGCGGTCGATGTAATGCGCGACGATGGCCGTAGAGAGTTCTATGCTTCCGAATTTCTCCGAAAAGTGGAGCAGCAGGAACTCCACCGATTCGGCGTCGGCGATCCATCCGGCCCTCAAGACGTTAAGGACTTTTTCAACCGGGGCGCCGCCGGCATCCCAGGCCATGATGCCGTTACCGGGAAGGGCAATAATTGGTTAAGCGGCGCACGTTCTCAGGCAGCGAGTGCCGGCGTAGCTCCAACCCAAGGTGTTTCCAGCAACGTGCCTGAGCAGGTAAGAGAACAATTTGCACAGAACAATCAGGCCATAAACCAGGGCCACCAGAACGTCATTAACAGTGGTGCCCCGATAAAAACGGAAGCAGACGCGCGCACCCAACCAGGCTCTCAGAACCTTGCTGGACTTGCCGCCACAAACGGACTTGCTCAGATCACCCCCGATGGCGTTTCCGCCACCATGCTGGAGAAGATTCCGGGAACCAACACCACCATAGGTACACCCGGGGCTTCGGTGGCCCAAGCATCAGCCGAACGTGATAACGCAAAAAAATGAGACCCAATATTAATTAGGCCCATTTTCCGGAATCTTTTTTCGGACATACCCGACATAAACGCAAATAGGGGTTATCCGGCTAGGCGAATTAAAAATTGCCTTGGTGAAATCACAAACATACTCTGGCAAATAGCTTGAGGAAACAATATCTCCAGCCCTACACTGGTTATTTTCAATTGCCTTGGTATCACACACTCTGCTCTGGTCTGCGGCAAAAGTCGCACAGGGAAACACCCACAGCGCAAGCCAATAAAAAGTAGCCCGTAGCCAGGCAGAGCGAACTATTTTCATATTCTTCGGGGCCATTCCATTATTCGTCGTGGAAGCTGCTGGATATGCTAAAAGCACCGTTACGGTCTTCAAAGGAGCCCAGGCCATCGTCCTCCTCAGCAAGCATCACAGAAGTCACCCAACCCAGACTGGCAATCCACCATACCACCAGAGCAAGAGCCCCTACCAAGGCCACCAGCATCACCGCACCAGCGCTCCAACCCGCTACCGCCAACACCGCCAAAGCGAGCAGGTAGAACGCAATGCGTTGCAGCCAGGTAGTGTTGCGAAGAGCGGTTTTCATTTCTTACTCCGGTGCGTTTCGTGTTTCGACAATTCCACTCTAGTCCCGCAAAAAACCAAAGTCAAGCACTTGTTTTGCATTATCTTTTTGTTTTTCCTGCGGTTTCAGCAATCCAAAAACTGCATCAGATACGTCAACCTGTCGACCGCAGGAAAAACAAGGGGCGCAGAGCTCACGGCTGTCACAGGGAACCCCAGTCACTAGGGCTACTGGTCCAGGAATTCACCTGGGATAATTCTCCCACCCCGCCGCCCCGAGAAAGAGCACGTTTTTGCCCCTTTTTCGGGTGCCAAGCGGAAAACTCTACCCTGAAAGGAAAAAAGGGCGGCAAGAATTCTGCCGCCCTGCTGCATCCGACCTCTGACCGACGAATGCGGCCAGGAGATTGTATCACCGTGGCCGCCAAACTCCTTATTAGCCAGCGCCATGCAACTTTCACCTGCTGAAAGTTGTTTGCACAGGCTGCAAATCCGAAATAGAATTCCGAAACAGTTAAGCACTTTCCGAGATTTCGCTGCCCCATGACCACACGCCGATCCCAAACCAGGAAAACCACCGCGGCAGCCACTGCCAAGGCCACCCTGTGCGTCTCCCCGACCGAAGAAGCCCTTCACAAGAGCATGAAGGACTTTGGCAGGAAGATCGCCAAGGATCCTGCGGCCGCACGTGCATTTCTCCAGCGCGCCGGCATCGTCACCCCCACCGGAAAACTCTCCAAGGCCTACGGCGGCTGACCATGCACTCCCGCTGGCAACTCTACGAGTACCAGCCTGCCTTCGTTATCGGTTTCCACGGCTGTGATCGCTCAGTTGGCGAAGCCATCCTCAGCGGCAAAACCCCTCACCTCAAGCCATCGAAAAATGACTATGACTGGCTGGGCCACGGCATCTATTTCTGGGAGGGCAACCCCGAAAGGGCGCTAGAGTTTGCCTCCGATCGGGCCGCCGGCGCGCCCACGTCGAAGGGGACAGTCCAGGAACCGTTCGTCCTGGGCGCCATCATTGACCTCAAGCATTGCCTCGATCTCTTGGACAGTTCCGGCCTTCAACTGGTGGCCGATGCCCACGCCCTGCTCAAGGATGCCACAGAGGCCGCCGGATCAAAGTTGCCGGAAAATAAGGGCGAGCTAACCCGCCGCTTTCTTGATTGCGCCGTGGTCAACAGCCTCCACCAATTCCGCGAGGACGAGGACCTTGAGGCCTATGATTCAGTGCGAGCAGCCTTCTGGGAGGGCGCCGATCTCTACCCCAACGCCGGCTTCAAGCGAAAAAACCACATTCAAATCTGCGTCCGTAACCACGACTGTATCAAGGGGTATTTCCGCCCCATCCACCGATGACATCAGGACGCTTTCAACCCTCTGCATCAAAAAAATGGGCATGATAGATTGAGCCGACCATAAACCCTCCGAAGGTAAACGTCATGCCCGCGAACCGCCTCTCCGTCGCCATCTTGGGCGCATTCGCCCTTTCCGCCTGCCACCAGGACGAAATGCGCCTGGTCGGACAAAACGACGCCCCCATCGTTAAAGCGGAGCTGTCGATCCGAGGCCACAAGGGCACCTTGAATATCGAATACCTTCCGGGAACCGCCTGGCCGCCTATTCATGAAGAAGTGGCCGTCGAAGCCTCGCCCCACCAGTTCACCATCACCCGACCAGACCAGACCAAACTGGTGTTCATGCAGGAAATAATGAACCCCCCGGGCTATTCCTGTGTCGACTGCTTTCTCTACGCGCAGAACAAAGCCCCTTTGCTCTGGTTCACTCAACCCGGCAAGTAAAAGCAACGGCCGAAAAAAAGCCCCCGGTTTCCCGGGGGCTTGGTGTCACACGTAACAACTTACTAGGCCACCAGCTGCTTGGCCAAGGCGACCTCGATGCTGTCGCCGCCCTGGTTCAGCACGTCCAGGCCGGAGTCCGGCATGTCACCACTGGTGGACTGCGACACCGCGATCTTCTTGGCCATGAGCTCCAGGCACTGAATCTGCGCCGTTGCCCGGTAGCCGAAGAACCACACGTCCACGTCCTCCCTCTGGCCGATCCGCCAGCTGCGGCGGGCGGCCTGTTGCAGGGTGTAGACGTTGTAGCCGGACTGCATGAAGGCGATCGTCGGAAATTCCAGCATGTCGAGGCCGGTTTTCACGAGCTCGGGGTTGGTGATTACCACGTCCACCCCTCGGTCCACCTGCTCGAACAGCCAGTCCTCCCGCTTGCTTGCGTCCACGCTGGCGCGCAACACCGCCACCTTGAGACCATGCTGCTCCAGGAGCGCCTTCATCCGGGCCGTGGTGTCCCGCGTGCCGGTGTACACCGAGTAGACCAGGACCTTGCGGCCCCGTGCCTTCTCGGCGCGGCAAAGGTCCAGGACCTCCTGCTCCATCGGCATCACGTCGGTTTGACCAAACAGCGCCGGCTGGTAGGCCAGCTGCGCCTTCGTCCGGGGGTGCCTCACCAGCTCGTCCCGGAAAGAACAGGAAGGCCAAGCCAACAGCACGTTCAGCACCACACCAAGGAGGCTCTTGTCGCCCTTCCGCAATGCCTGCCGCAACTCCCCTTTCAGGGTGTCGTAGAGGTAGCGGTAGGCGCTGACCTGGTCGTCGTTCATGCCGACTTCCACGAAGTGCTCCCGGTACGGGGGCAACACGTTGCCACCGATGTCCTTGAGCTTCAGGAACACCGTGATCGGCAGGATGTAGCGCATGATGCCCTTGGGTCCGAAGCCCGGCCCCTTGGACGTGCGGTGCGTAATATGCCGGCCACGGGCAGTACGGTGCGAGGTGGATTCGGACTCCTTGTAGATGTCCTTCAACACCCCATGCTCCCGCATGAACGCCAGGGCGGCGGAGCCGAGGCTCCCCCGCGCGTTGTAGCGGAACCCATCCTCGATCATCATGCCGGGGTTCAACCGCCACAGGAGGTAGAACAGATCGTCGGCGTAGCCCCCCATCAGCGTACCGGTGAGAAGCAGCACTTTCGTGCATTTCCTCGCCAGCACGCCCATGGCCTGGCCCTGGGCCGAACCCTCGTTCTTGTACTCGTGCCCCTCGTCGACGACGAGAAGCCCGAAATACCCCGGTGGCAAATACCGCTTGATGAACTCCGTGGGCTGGTACCCGCCTTGGCCAAAGCTGAATTCCATGGTGGCCATGGCCCGCTCCATCCGCTTGGCCTGGCGGTCGCTGAAATACAGGTCGCCGTCCTCATTCATCAGGTTGATGAACTCGAACACGTTGTCTTCCAGCATCCCGCCCAGCATTTCCTCGCCGAAGGCATCGAGCAGCTTGCCAGCCGTCTTCTCGCCGATCGTCGGGATCTGCCGCATGGCGTCCTGGACCATCTCACGCCGGGATTTCCCGGTGCTGTGCTTGTGAATCAGCGTCCAGAGCGGTTGCCCGCAGCCAGAGCAACGGCAGCGGGTTTGGTCCAACTTCAGCCTGGCGTCCGGCGCCGGCAACGGAATGCCGTCGTCGTCGCACACCAGCGTGCTGCAGGTCGGGCAAGCGGCATACTCCACACGCTGTTTGCCCAGCTCGTCCTTCAGCAGCATCCGGCGGGTAACGAAAGCCGGCCGCCAGTTGAAGCCCATCCGCATCCGCACCCGCCCCAGGATGAAGAACTCCGGCACCTTGGGCGCTTCGTTCATCGCCCGCAGCTGCAAGAGCTTCTTCAGGGTGTCGGGACCGTTCAGGATCCAAACCCGGGCGCCGGGTACCGTCTCCCGGATCTCCCGCCGCCACTTGTAGACCAGGTGGGGAGGCGAAATCACCAGGGTACGGCGATAGCCTTCCCCGTGCATGACAGCCGCCGCGGCGATGGCCATCATCGTCTTGCCGGTACCCATTTCCGCGTTGATGATCGACGCCGGCTGGTCCTCGTCGACCAGCAGCCTCGTGACAGCCTGGACCACCTCGCGCTGGGCCTGGAACGGCTTGCGCGAGAGCGCATCCATCACCGCTTCGCGGAGCGGGTTCAGCTCGCCGTCGTAGACGGGCGGGTTCTGCTCCCGCACCGCATCGAGCAGGCCATCGCCGAACTCGGCGATGAACTGCTGCAGGGAAAAAACGGCCTCATGTTGCTCTTCGGCCGCTTCGATAGCTGGGTCAATAACGATGTCGTTCATGGTTCCTCCGATAAATGAAAAAAGCGGGGAACCATGCCCCTGCGGGGGGAATGGATTCCCCGCAAGGGTTGGGTCAAACAAAAAGTCAGGCGGCTTGCTTCAGCGCTTCGCCGTCCAGGGTCAGTACACGTTGCTTCACCATGCCGGATAGCGTTTCAAGAAACGAATCCGGCAGATGAACCTTGAAGGCGGAGCACCGGCCGACAGGGGGAAACCCTGTTTCGTGCATCAGGGTCACACACTCCCCTGCCGTCGCCGCCAGGATCGGATCGCGCCAGTGATCGAGCAGCGGCACGGGCGAGAGATCCTTGTAGGTCTCCCACACCTTCGCCGTGATGCCCTCCCGCAGCGCGTCCGAGTAAGGCTCCGATGCCACCACCCAGGCAAGCCGGTTGGAGCGGTCTGGTGTAATCACGCATGGGTCGTAAATCCATGTGTGCGCCAGGTTGCCGAACAGGTTTTCCCGGGGGAGCCTGCCGGCATACTTGGTCAGCCTGCCGGCGTCCCCCACCATCACCAGGTCGCCCTGGTCATAATGGGGAGCGTCCGGCGCCACCAGGTGGAAATGATCCAGCCCGCCATCGTTCGCCCTCAGGTAGAAGGCGGCGAAGAGTTGCTGGATGGCAGTATCCCGGCCATAGCAGGACAGGAACAACAGCCGGCCGGACTCGTCGCGCACGCAGGCGTCCACGAACACGTCGGCCAGTTCTTTCAGTTTCATCAACATCCAAAGCTCCTTCAAAAAAAGTGAGGCCCGTGACGGGCCCGCATTGGTTTTCAACAGGCCTAGATCAAACCGCGCTCGGCAAATGACATGATTCCGTTGCCGGCAACCACAAAGTGATCCAGGACGTCGACCTCGAATACCGAGAGGGCTTGCCTCAAGGTGCTGGTTAACCGCGTGTCAGCGCCGCTTGGCTCCGCGATACCAGACGGATGGTTATGCGCGAACATCACCGCTCTCGCATTCACCGCTAATGCCCGCTTCACCACTTCCCGCGGATACACCGTTGCCTGGGATACGGACCCACGAAACATTTCCTCGGCAGCCAGAACTCGGTTCTGACAATCCAAGAAAATCACAAAGAAAGCCTCGTATGCCTTGCCGCCCAGTGCCAACCGCAGGTAGTCCTTCACGGCCTCCGGGCTACCGAGGCAGTCGCGTTGGGCCATTTCCTCCCGAAACGCCGCCTTAACCAGCTCGACCGCTGCACCAACCATTTCCATTCCAGGATGGGAATAAACCGCCCCGGGTTCGCGCAAGACGAGCCGCGCCAGGCTGCCGCCGAAATCCTCCAGCAGCATGGCCGCGGTTTCCTTTCCAACCAGCATTTCAAGACAAGGGGACATAGTTGCTCCTCCAAATATCGAGGGAGCGGCCCCCTGGAGGGGAACGCCCCTCCGGGGTTACAGATGATTAAAATTACCGAATCGTCACGATCTCGCCATAGCCAGGTCCTGGAGTGAAGTCGATGCCGCGGATCACCGGAACGAACCTATCGGTGAGAATCCGCGTTTCGGCCACGCTTCCATCGGACCTCTCCATGGTTTCCACAGCGACGTCCTTCTCCTTGAAAGTGTCCCCCTTGATGAGCAGGGTCCTACCTTCCCGGGAAGTCACCGCGCCGCTGATCTGGCCAGCGGCAAGCGCCAGGGCCAGGTGCCAGCTGGAGAGGTTTCGCAACGGGCGCCTGTGCGCCGTCCTTCCATGGCTGAACATCACCGGGAATTGCGGCCACAGGGTGCTGGCCTTGAAGCGCCTGAGCTCGGCATCGAGCTGCGCCGCATCAAGCCTCACCGCCGTGAAGGAAAACCCTTCATCGTCGGTTTTCGCCGGCACCGTGTAGGGCTCGTCGATCCACTCCTCCGGAAGGTCCGGGGGAAGTTCGCCGTGGCCGGCCGCCTCCAGCATCTTGGCCACTGCCGCGTCCGGCATGCCGGAACGCCGCTTGACGCCGAAGATCACGCATTGCCGGAATTGCTTCTCCGGCGCCATGAAGATGGCCACCCGTTCGAAGTTGCGGGCGATCAGGGCGGAGAACTCGGCATCGAGCACGTAATGGGGCACGATCAGCACCATCACCCCGCCGAACTGGAGCCAGCTGACGGTACGCCGGAAGAAGACCTTCTCCAGGCGATCACGCTTGGCATCGCTGCCCGTCCCCGCCTTGTCGGAAACGGTGTCCCCGTAAGGCGGATTAAGGAACAACAGGCCGAAGCTTCGGGCCGTCACGAACACATCGGCCACGTCGGCATGGATCACCTTGTCGAGCAGCTCCTTGGCGTGCCAGGCACGCTCTCGGTCGTACTCAACGCCATAGGCGTCCACCTGGCCACCGCACTCACCGAGGTAATGCTTCACCTCGGCCAAGGCCGTGCCCTCGCCACAGCAGGGATCGAGGACCCTCATGCGAGGAGCCCCGATGTCCAATGCCGCAAGGATGCGGGACAGCGTCACTTCGTCGGTAGGGTAGTAACCGTTCTTGATGAAATTGCGGGCGAGCCGCGGAAAGATAAGAGCCATGGGCGACCTCCTAAAATGGGAGACCGCCCCCAGGGGAGCAGGTCCCCCGGGTTGGGTTAATTACAAGCGCCAAACCCCACGGTAAGCAGGGCTAGGCAGGTGATGTCCCACAGCCCGTCGGCCAAGCGTGGGTTTTCATCGAGTTTGGCCAAGAGGCCTGGGGCTGATTTCTCATCCTCGGCCAAGGCCACCAAACGATCGTACTGCTGCGAAGTCATCGAACTCATGGTGCTTCCTCCAAAAACAAGGCGGAAACACCCCCATGCGGGAGAGTCCCGCATGGGTAGAGTTACATTCACGGCCTGGCCGGCAAGGGTTCTTTCTCCACGGTCCACGGATGGCCCGAGAAGAAATGGCTCACAAAACCGTCAAACAGCGCCTGGTGTTTCGGCGACTGCTTGGCGATCTCTTTCAGGAGCGTGTTGTTAGCCTCGCCCCGGTGATACTCCCTTGGATCGTCCGAATAGCCGTAGTACCAATCGTGTCGGCCAAGCAAGTCGTAAAACGGCCCCAGATCCATAGTCTTCGGATACCAGGTGCAGGTCTTCCCGAAGAAGCGATAGCCGGCCGCTTTCACGGTGGCTTTCTTCCGCTCGAACTCCGGGTCGGTCTTGCTCAAACGGACAACGGTGCCAACTTCAATAGCAGTGGTGATTTGTTCCAGCATGATTTCCTCCTTCAGGTTGAATCGAAGAGGGAAACCGCCCCCAGGGGACGGAGCCCCTCGGGGTTGATAAACAAGAACAGCTGTGCAAGACTGAATCACCCTCCACTCCGTTGATAACGGTGGTTTCAGATGATTCGATCAGGCAATGCCCTTCGGTTGACGCAGAACGATAAGAAGCGACTGGTGATGCTGACCGGCACCTCGCCGGATTCGATCCGCACCGTAGACGGCCTGAACAACTTCGTCGATTTTCATCTCGGGATGCACGCAGGAGACACGCCGGAAGCGAAGCTTCTGACCATGCTCTTGGAAGACGAGAAAATTCAGCCCTGATTCTCCATCAGGCCGAGGGTCCTCATCGCCTGGCAGTACACGTCCCACAATCCCTGCCGCAAATCCGGATTCGCATCCATCTTCTCGACCAGGGCCTTGGCACGCTCTGGATCAGCTGCCATATCCATCAACTGGCGGTGCTGTTTCCTCTGCCACTGCTCATCACTGATAAACGTCTTGGGTTTAACCATCGCAATCTCCTTCAAAGAATGTATTTATTCGATGAGGAGACTGCCGCCCTTGGAGGGGAGGAGTACTCCCCGTGCGGGACTTGGATCACATTCGGCCATCCGACTTCTTGCGAAGCGCCCTTGTCACAGGACCTGGCCAAGGGCTTCAAGGTTTGTCGCCGGAGCGACTAAAGGCAATGGCTAACGGCCATCATTCGGGCTGTAACCGACAGCCAACGGTGGTGCAACTGCGGACCTTCTTCAAAACCCCCGGTGGGCGCTTTGAAGAAACCCCGCGGGGTCTCGCATTCAGATTGCCTTCCTGGCGTGTATCAACGTGCCTCCAAACCGGCCTGGCCGGTGCGCCCGCTAGTGGAGGCCGGGGCGCCAATTAAAGTTGCGCGTATGCGCGGTAGAAACGCTACGGCGTATGGCCGCCGCAAGCCTGAATCCAACTTCCCACCCGTTGGAACGGGCTTCCCGATGGGAACAACACCCCATCGGGAAGCCCGCTTGCGCGGGCAGTACCTTTCAAGACGGCTACCAAATGTACTGGGCGCCGGATTTTTCCCACTCCTCGCGTGTGCAACCGAGGAACTCCCGCTCGAAATCAGCCGGCGAGATGTCCTCGTCCCGGCGGTGCCGATCGTCGTAATCGACAACCACGCAGTCGATTTCACACGGAAAGCCTTTCGTGGCCACCGACAGGGTTACTCCCCCGCTAGCGAACACGACGACCTGGCGTTTGCCGGCTGCCATGGTTTGCGGTGCGGCATCGCAACTCCGTGCCTCCGCTTTCGCAATCGCCTGGCGGACGGTGTTGTGATAAAGAGCGGCCAGTTCAGTTCTCATTGCCCCAGGGAGGCGGCAGTCAGACCACACGGCCACGCTGAAATCCTTCAGCGCATCGAGAAGATCACCATCGACCAGTTGCATCGTTTTCTCCTTGAAAAATGCGGAGAACGCCCTCCCCTGCAGGGAGGCGCGCTCCCCGTGGGGTTGATATTTCAGATCAGGGCAGCAACCAGGCCTGCGACTGCGCATCGAACTTGTAGCCCAGGTCCTTCAGCCGATCGCGCTGTGCCCGGAACCGCACTCGGTCCACAGTGGGATCGAGCTTGACACCGAGCTGCAGGCACAACTCCCGGTAGAGTTCAGGACCGAACAGCGAAAAGTCCTGGCGGTCTTCGTCGGTCCCGAACTCCAGATCGCCAGCATCATCCGTGCCCTGAGACGCTTCCACGGCATCCGCTTCGTCCTCGATCGCCGACGCTTCCGCAGCAGGTTTCTCTGCGGGCTTGGCTTCGCCGATCGGAGCACCGCCTTCATCCAGGGGGTCTGCAACCGGCTGCTCAGGAGGCTGAGGAGTTTCCTCGGCATCGGAGATGAGAATCTGGTCCAGAATCACCCGCACCTCCACCATGGCGGTGCCGCGCATGATGTAGCTGTAGGGGAAAATTCGGGAGATCAGGAACTCGCCCTCGTATTTCCCTTCCGGGTATTGATCGAGGATCGTGTCCTTGACACTGAACTCACCTTCCGGCGTCACCAACTTTCCTACGGAAAAGGCGCCGTTGCGGCCGGTGATGGATTTGACAGTAAGGGTACCGCTGGTTTTGATCATGGCAATGTCTCCTGGGGGTGATTACATGGACCTCTGGGAGACGCCATTCCCCCGGAGGAGATTTGCATCTCCCACAAGGGATTCGGAATTAAACTGCCCCATCCGAGGATGAGGGCAGTAGCTTTCAACGGGGACAGGTTTTTCACGTCTGTCTTAAAGAACAGGTGGCTGGCTACTATGCGAAGCGTTGGGTGCCGCCAAAGAATTCGCAGGGAGTCCCGGCCACCTTCACTCAACCATCCAACTTCTTGCGAAGCGTCCCTGTTTCGGAATGGTCTTAGGGACTTCAAGGGTTGTTGCCGAAACAACTAAGGGTGCGTATTTGAGTACGTGAAACACGCAAACGCGGAAAAACCGTTGAGCTTAGCTTTGCTCAAGCCGCCAGGGCTTGAGTAAAGCCCCTCTTTCGAAGGGCTCGGGACTTTCACGGACGCACCTGGTTCAGTGCATCACTTTGGCCATCGCCAGCACCTGGGACACCGAAATGCACATGATCATCAGCTTCGGGTTGGTCAGGATGCCCCAGATGGAATGGGCCAGCGTATCGGAATCTGCGTAGACATGAGTAGTGCGCTTCATGATCGTCTCCTCTTGGGTTGGTGGGGTTTTCACCTGTAGGTTGGCCCACAGGTGAAAACCCCACCGAGGGGATTTTCACGACAACGCTAGTGGATCACCGTCGCCAGGGCGACTACCTGGGAGGCCATGATGCAGAGCACCATCACCTTCAGGTCGGTAACCACGTTCATGAAGCAGGTCATCATGACGGTTTCCTCGAAAAAACGGGGGAAACCGCCCCTGACGGGGAGGAATCCCCATCAGGGTTGAAAAGCTCTTACTGACCATCGGTGCCGGTTGCAGGCAACTTCTCGGTCTGCGGCAGATCGACGGTTTTGCCGTCAACTTTCGCAAACGTCACCTTCAGCAGGCGGCCTTTGGTCACGACACCCGTTTCTCCCTTCTTCTCACCTTTCTCGTAGGTGAAGACATCGGGATAGGAATCGCCGATCTTGAAGCCGATGATCACCGCCTTGCCGGCGTTGACTTCGGACTCCAGGAACTTGATGGCTTCCTTGGCGTCGCTGCCCGATACACGAAGATCGTATTTCGTGTATTCCACATCATCCGCGGAACCGCGCATTGCCGAAATCGAGCAAGCGAGGAACGGTTCGCCTTTGCGAGGCGTCACGGTACGGGGACGGTTCAGGTACCCGACACCGGTGGTGTGGAGATCAAAGTAACCATTCTTCTGGTCTTGACCTTGGGCATCGGTTTGAGCGTTGGCATTTTGGGACATGGTGAATCTCCTTTTGAGTGATGAAACAAAAAAAGGGAGACCACCGCCCCGTTCGGGGAGGAGTACTCCCCGAGTGGGATGAAAAACAATCAACCGTCCGACTTCTTACGAAGCGCCCCTGTTTCAGGATCAGGCCGGAGGGGCTTTAAGGGTCGTTGCCGAGGCAACTAAGGGTAACGACTTACGGTCATCATTCGGGCTGAGACGAAGCCAACGTGAAACTGCGTTCAGTATAAAAACGATTTTCGCCAAGTTGTCAAGAGCCGAAAAATCCCTGATGTCATTGACGCCGAATTTTTTCCGGGGAAATGATATCCACCCCATCCAGCAAGGAAGGGACAACCCCTTTCTCTTTGTAGTAGACAATGGCCCTTTCTACGTAGCCATCCCGCACCTCTTTGATCTTGTCCTGGTACGTTTTCATGGCTGATTGGAGGCGTTCCTGATTTTCATTGGTGTTCGGGGACGGGGTATATTTTCCATTGATTTCCGTGGCGGAGAAAAGCCTCTTGGTCACCCGAAGAAACTCCCCATCATCGGTAAACTCCCCCTGAAATACGACGAGATCCATGAGTCCATCCGTTTGCCCGTCAATGAATTTGCGGGCCTGGTCCAGCACCTTGTAGGCAGGCTCGCCCCGCTCGGAATCCGCTTGCCCGCCCAAAGAGGCACACACCTTCGAAACGTCAAATCCTATTACCAAATCTGCCTGCATCGCGGACTCTCCTTAGACTATAAGCTTCGCCGTGTCGGCGGGACCGCCAGAAGCCTCCCAAGCATGCATCCCGTTGTCATTTCCGGACGACCCTGTCAAACATACTAGCAACCGACGGACCAACCTTAGCTGCCAGGTCTTTTCTAGGGTTTATCTCGCGCAGATCCCGCACGTCCACCGTCGCCTCTTCATGTCCAACCGTCCCGTCGACGAGGTCGTAGACCTCGTAGGACACCGTGCGCTCAAAACCATTGGCCGCGACCACTTCACACCAGCCGACATTGGGAAGGATGGCATGGCCACCTACAGGACACTTTGCAGCTTCCACGTTGAAGGACAACACTTTCGATTCCTGCATCACTTTTTTCCCTTCTTCTGAAATCTCGCCCATTCCTCATCGACCAGGCGATCGAGGAACTCACCTTGCGTTTCACCAGCCGGCGCCCGCATCGCATCCAGGTGCTTAACGGTGTCCACAGACACCATGGCCGTAAACTCCTTGATTCCCGCTTGGCGTTTCCGTGCCCGGTACTCCTTGGCACGTTGCGCCCCGGTCTTTGCGCCGGCCGGATCTTGCGCCGGCCGCCCAGGCCCCTTCTTCCGTTTATGCGCCAGAGGAGAAATTTCCTGGGTGTAAGGATCGTGAGGATCTTTCAATGAGCCTCTCCTACGGGAGGGCCAGGAACCTCATTCTCCCGCCCATAATAATCTTCCCCACGGCGCTGCTCGTGCCGCCAGTACTGGATCGTCTCCCGGACGCCCTCGGCATTATAAAACTCCACCTCACTATCGCCTGTAGCCTTCCAATCGTCGAAGGTTTGCTCTTGGAACAACCTGGCCACTTCATCCAGCGACAGGTTTGGATCAATGATCTCTTCGTTGAAGGGCGAAAACCAGTCCATTTGACTCATGCCGCCAGGTAGATTTTCGAGGCACCAATACCCCCGATAAGTGCTTGGCGAGCGGGAAATGCAATCCAAGCGGTGTTCCACCTCTTCTGCGGTAGTCCACTTCCCTTCTGCTATACGCTGCCCCCGATATTCATCGCGCATCCGGAACCAGTCCGCATGATCTTCTGGCTCAAGTCCCGCCCAGTCATACCACTCGCATTTGACGCCAAGTTGATCCCACCGACAGACGGTGTTCACCACCGCCGCTTTGGCAGGACCAAACACCCATTCACATTCCCGCAAAAACTCATGCCGTTCGCCATATCCACGGCCCTCCGCCGCAAAGGCAAATTGACTTTGATGTTCATTCCAGAATGCCTCAAGGGCATCGAGCGTGGGCAGCACGACAAACATCGTACCGCCATCAAGCAGCACACGCTCCGGGAGCTTGATGTCGATTGCGTAGAAGGGTGTTTTGCGGGCCACAGTAGATCGTTCGAATCTATCGAGGGCGAATCACGCCATCTGCATCTGTAGCCCACCCCCGACGGTCCTGGGCAGAAAGAGGGATGTTACGCTTGCCAGGAACATAAGCCGCCAATCGCCTCCGTGCCTCCATCTCCATGCGATAACGCCGGATGGCGCCTGGTAACCAATACAGTACGGCACCGACAATGGCGCCGATCAGAAGCAAACCCATGGCCTTTTCCATCAACGTTCCCCTCCCTTCGTCACAACAATTACCGCAATCACGAGAAATGGCAATGCCGGAACCCAATTCCAGGGTTCTTGTACGCTTTCAAGGACGCGCCTCTGGAAGCCCGGTCCATACGCCGCGAAGCCAAGCAGAATCGCCAAGACCGCTCCGGCTGCTAAACCAATGCAACTTCTGATTCGTGATTTCATGTCGAGTCTCCTCCATACAACTGACCGAGGGCCAAGATTGCTTCAGGCGATAGATCTGCCAGACGTTGGTTCGTTGCAACGGTTTTGCGAGGAGCGTTCTCCGCTCGAATCATGTTGATCCGTGCCTGACAAGCGTACTCCAGGGATTCGTCGTGCGACACGGACGCAAACATCTCGATGGATGCAAGAAGATTGTACCGATGGTGCGAGGGCTGCGTTTCGTTGTAGCCAAGCAGTTCGAGCGCCTGATCGAGCCGTACATTGCCATCAAGATTCATCATTTATCACTTTCTCCGGTCAGCTTTTTTCCCAGCGTTCTCTATTTTTCTAGCCAATTCCACAATGTTACCTCATATCACCCGACCGGCTTCTTCCAGGACGCCCCCGGTAGATCGTGGAATTCTGGGCTTATCGGCCAACTCGGCCCGAAGCCACTCAGGCGGCGTCGCCCGATGAAACCGTACCGACGGCCAATAGGTCCTGGCCCGGGCACGCACCGCGTCGCGGTGATAACGCCACCGCCCTTTCATCTTCTGGCGGTCGAGCTCACCCCTTTCTGCCCAATGGATGATGGTTGCAGCGGTGACCCCGGCCTCGTGGGCCGCCTCACTCAACAGCAGCCAATCGTCGGTGATGCGCTTCTGCCGGACAGGATTTTGCTTGGCCTCCATGAGGCGCCGCAGCATCGGCTCGGTGATGTACGTGCGCCTCCGATCCCAGGGAGCCCGGGCCACCTTGATGGTGCCGTCCTTCTTGCGATCAAGGACCCACTGAACGGACTCGCCGACCTTTTCGGCGGCCTCCTCGATGGTGTACCCCTCACGTGATTCCAGACGCTTAATGACCGCCTGGACGGTCACCAAAGGGATGCCCTTGGCCTTCCTCCAGTTGGCCCCTTCCAACAACACCCTGAACCTCTGAACACTGACCCCCACCCGCCGGGCTGCCTGACCCTCCGTGAAGCCAATCTGCTCCCTCAGCCTCCCGCACTGGTGCCTGGAGACGTAGACCACGCCTCGCATCGGCCCATCGGTTCCGATTTTCGACTTCAGCTTCCCGCTGGAGACAAATCCCTTCAACTCCCGGTGCGTGAAGAAGTACTGCTTTTGCGCGGTATCGAGAGAAATCCAGGATTTTTCACCGTCTCCAGTGGGGCACTTACGTGCCTTCCACCTGGTGACATCGGTGCGGGAGATGTACTGACGCCCCCCTTCCACGAACGACTCCAACATACCGTTGTTGATCGCGTACTGGACCTTGGTGGCGGAGCACCCCGCAAACCTGGCCACGTCCTGGATGGTCATCCCCGGAGTCCAGACACGGGTCAGATGCCTCTTAGCCCCGTGGGCAAGGGGCGGATACCGTGTCGCGTAGTCCTCGAATGATTGAGGGGCACCTTTCTTGCCCCATATGCCCGCACAAGTCTTGCAGGCCTCCGGGTGCTTGCGCTTCTCCCACAGCCTGAACGTGGCGCGCAGATTATCCAAGATCGGCTTGCCATGCCACGGCATGGGCCTGCCGGCACGGCGATCCGCCAGCAGCTGATCCGCCACTTTCTTATCCACGTACCACGTCCCAAACTGAGTGGACGGCCCCTTGGTTCCATACGGGTTACACCGCATCGCGGTGGGGACATACCCCATACGGGCAAATTCGGACAATTTGTCACTCCGGATGGAGAGCTCTTCCCGGATCGTGCTTAGGAGGACATAGCCCTCCGGGGGAAAGACCCGTCTCCCCTTCCACGCCTCCCAGGCGTCGTAGGGGATTACTACTAGGTGGCCGACACGCCTGGTCGGCAGCTGCTTCTTGGCAATCGCCTGTTGGATGATGGCCAGCGAGCCGATTTCCCTCCCAGCCTCCGCGGCGGTGAGCCCTCCCAGAACATCCTTCGCCTGCAAGCCGATTTTGTTGATGTATCCCTGGACGGCGTTTCGGGTACGCTTAGCGGCCGGATCGCCCGTCCGCTCCCGCAGCCGAGCAGTCAACGCCTGCGCGATGTCCGGAACGCTGAGATGGCCGACAAGACTGGCCAGGAGCGCGAGCTCCGGCGCTTGCCACTCGTAGCCAGTGCTGCTCCGCCCACCCAGCTTCCGAGGCGCCGGCCAGTCGGCTTCTTCCGGGGCACGACCATGCCAAAGGGAAAACAACTCGCTGAAGCTCTTCCTCTTGCGGAGCGGTTTGCAGGCGCGGGTACGGCGCACTCTCTCCACATCCTCGACCACTTGCCCCACCACCGCCGCCAACTCATGGAGCCACGCCCGCGCCCCGTGCGCGAGAACGAACTGCTCCCAATCCGTCTCGTCCGAAATAACCGCCCGCATCACACCCGTACCTCTAGCTCGTCCTGGAGGGCGCGAATTCCCGACAGCATCTGCTGGGCGGACAACCCGGCAACCGCACCAAGAAGGTTAACGACCGGGTCGGTGAGAGCCTCCAGGCGCTCCGTCGGGATTTCGCTCATGGCCCGAGCCCACTGGCTGAATGTCGCCGGCAGAGTGCGCTTCACAGCCTTCGCCTTCGGCGCCACCTTCTGCAAAGCCTTCGCCATCGGCATCTTGACCTTCTCCACCCCTCGACGGCTGAAACAGAAGAACTCCGCCGGCGCCAGCGCATGCAGATCGCCGAACTCGATCTTGGCCGATCGGAACTGCGGGGCCAGAGCCGACCAGGCGGTCGGATCCTCCAGGCACCCGACCAGCGTAAGGTTCTTGTTGGCGAAAAGGGAGCGGCTCACGGAACCGGTGAAGCGATGTGCAGTGATGAACAGATCCAGCGCCCGCTTGCGGCCCCGCTCCGCGAACTGGTTGATGATCTCGGCGGCTTCCGCCACCTCCTCGGATGCCCCCCATTTCTTGCTCGAACTGAAAAGCTGCCCCTCGTCAATCACGACGAATATGGCTTTGCGGTGTTGATCCGCGGCATCCAGGATGGCGCGGCCGTAAGGAATGAACTCGCCGGCGTCCTTGGCGGACACCACGACGATGGGCTGCCGGCGCGTAGCCAGCAGATCACGGAGTTCGTCGGCCCCGCTTACCGCCGCCCCATACAGGGATTCCAGCTCGCCCTCCGGGTCCACCAAAACGCTAACCCATCCCTGCTCCGCCAGCTGCTCGCTCATTACCAATCCCACGTTGGTCTTTCCGTGGCCGCGGGGGCCCAAGGCGATAGCCAACAAGCCCGTGGTAGCGTACTCCGCCAGGTCGATGGGCGTCCCGCCCAGGTTCAGGTGGGCCTCGAACATCTCGGTTCGGTGAATGACCTTGCGCCCCATGACTATTCCTCCACAGCGGGAAGGACAATGTCCTTCAGCACCAAAACCTGCTTCTGATTGAGGGAGAACACCACCGCGAAGTCGTTAATGACCTGCTCGGTGATGCTGTCGAGCGTCCCTGCACGCTTTGCCTTGGCCAGAAGCTTGCGCAGGCTTGGCCAATCATGGCCGCCGGCAGGAGTGACACTCGCCTGGTCACCGATTTCCGCATGGAGCTGCTCCATGCTGTACGGCGTGGCATCGGGCCCCAAATCGCAGACCAGCCGCTCATTGAGGATGGACAACAGCTGCGCCGCCGGCATGTAGCCGTGCACCTTTTGGATTAACCCCTTCTCCGCTGCCGTAAAGTCTCGCGCCGGATTGGAGCGCGGCCCGGCGCCGGCGGCCCGGGAAGGTGACGCAAGCACCCGAATCCCCAGGCGCCGAGCCTCCGGTCGACCCTTGCACGAACTGCAAAGCTCAAGTTCGAAGTCATCACCTTCGCCCTCATTGAGACTGCACGTACAGAGGCGGCACCTCACCAACGTCTGGGAAGCATTGCCGCCCCCACCCGGATGGCATACCTTTTTGGAATCAAGCATCGGCTTCCTCCACGTTTCGCGTCACGCTTCCGTCTTTGTTGTACCAATACTCCACAAAAGTCACCCCAAAGACCTTTGCAATACACCGAGCGTTTTCCCGGGAAACGCTCAACGAAACCTCCCACAGCAGATCGTTATTTCCCGGATCATTGTTGCGACGAAACTTAAGTTCACCGAATGCCTGGTCCTCCCTGAACTCCGAGGGCGTAAAGATCAGGCATTCGATGTACTCGGGGTTGAAGGCATAGCTCCCACGCGCCGTCTCAGAAATATCCACCAAACCATCATTCCGACGCTGCACCAGGAAATCGTCGTTGGAAAAGACCTGCTCGTTGTTTTCGTTCAAATCGTCCATACCCGCTCCTTTGCTTCAGTTCCGAAAAACCTCACTTGCCGGTGGCGCCGGCGCCCGGCTTGTTGGCCTTGTGGATTGCCTGGGCCACTGCCGCGGTATTGAGCTCTGCGATAAATCCGGCCAGCCGCCGCAGGATGTCCGGCCGCACCGCCTCGAAATCGCTCTTCGCCTTCCCCACCAGGTCAAGCACGTGCGCAGAGCCTTCGGCCCTCCACCCAAGTTCGTCGACCACCCCGCGGAGAGCATCATTGCGCTCGAAGCTTATTTCCCTGAGCACGTCGTTTTCACGATTGGGATAGCGCTCGCTCTTGAGAGGCAGATACTCCCGGAGGTGTCCAATCGGGTCACTGCGACGGCTATAGATAGACGGACTCAAATGGACCAGGAAGGCCACCGTATCCTCGATACCCAGACTCCCGAAAGCCCCCTCCACTGCCTTCCGTGTCTCTTGGGTCATCTGGCTCCGGAAAGCCTGGCGCTCTTCCTCTTTTCTCTTCGCCGTCACCTTATCTCGGTCCAGCGTCGGCGTGGCCCGGGCCAGGACGGCGCCGGCTTCCACCAACAGCTTCGCCTCCTTGTCGGAAATCAGCCCCTTTCTCAGCAGCTCATCCTTCAGGGAGTGCAACGCGCTGCGAGTGCGCTTCGCGGTCGCCGCGAGGTTGCCCAGCACCTGGCTGTTGGTTTTCATGACCCGCCCTCCTGCCTCGTTCGTTTATTTCGTTACTTGTGACAATATTAGAACAGAGCCCACCGGTTTGCAAGCTCTGATCGTTTCCCGGGAGAACCCCGGGCCGGAAAAATTACCCTGTCGCCGCCGCGCCACGGGAGGGCGCGGCATTCGACTTGCCAGCGACATCGCGCACACCTGGCTTGCCATTGTCGTCCGGCAGGGTGTGTTTGCATTCCGGGTAACCCGTGCAACCCCAGAACGCCCCTTTGGGTCCCGAAACAAGCCGCATCGGCTTCTGGCATTGCGGGCAAGGGTAACGCGGATCTCCGGAATTGCCAGCCTGACGAGCTGGGCGGCCCTTGGCCTCCAGCCTCACCTTGCCCACCAGCTGGGTGACCCACTGCTCCTGCAGCCGCATGAAATCCCCCAGCTGGGCCTTGCCTTCGGCGATCGCCTCCAGGGCTTGTTCCCACCGGGCCGTAGTGGCAGGGTCCGACAAGGAAGATGGGAGCATGTCGATCAAGGCCCGGCCTTTGTCAGTGCTGACCAAGTTCTTCTTCCCCTCCAGGCGGATGTATTCCCGCTGGAACAGGTTCTGGATGATGCCCGCACGGGTTGCCTCGGTACCGATGCCGGCGGTTTCCTTCAGGACCGCCTTCAACTGGGGATCGGTAACCATCTTGCCGATGGACTCCATGTCTTTCACCAGTGTGCCCTCGGTATAACGCTGAGGCGGTTTGGTCTGTTTCGCCTGCAACTGCACATCGACGTTTTGCACCTGCTCGTTCGCCACCACCCTGGGCAAGGGAGTGTCATCGTCCAAAGCGTCCTCGACATCCGCTTTCTTCTTCGCCGGTTTTTTAGCCCCTTCCTCCTGGACGTTGGCATAGGCAAGTTTCCATCCCGGCTTCATTGGCGTCCGCCCGGTGGCCCGGAACGTCTCCTCCTGGCACACCACCTCGATCTCGGTGGCCATGTACTCATGGTCTCCCAGGAATTGCGCGAGATACCGTCTACGCACCAGGTCGTAGATCTTCCGCTCCAACGCGCTCATCTTCTTCACGTCCACCGCAGGGTTGGCCGTAGGGATGATGGCATGGTGGGCGGTAATTTTTTTGTCGTTCCAAGCCCTCGACTTGAAGCTCCTATTGCAGTGCTCCACCAGGGCGGCCACGTCCGGCCCTACCCCTGCCACGGCTTTCAGCACCTCGCCCGCCTCCATGAACTGGCTTTCCGGGAGGTACTGGCAATCAGAGCGGGGATAAGTGGTGGCCTTGTGAGTCTCGTAGAGCGCCTGAGCGGCGTCGAGGACCTCTTTCACCGACACCCCGAACATGCGCGAGGCCTCCTGCTGGAGAGCCGACAGGCTGAACGGCAGGGGAGCCGATTCCTTGGCGGGCTTCGTCTCCGCCGTGGTGACCCGGCCCGGCTGTCCTTTCACCTTGGCCACCACCGCCTGGGCGATCTTTCTGTCCAGGCAGCGCCCCTCCGTATCCACCAGGGCCGCGGGCGGTACCCACCGAGTCGGCAGCGCCCCCTCCTTGGCCTTCCAGGTGGCTGCCACCTCAAAGTAGTCCTTGGGCTTGAAGTTCTCGATCTCGCGGTCGCGTGCCACCACCAAGCCCAGCGTGGGGGTCTGTACCCGACCGACGGAAACCACGCCCTTCTTCCCACCCCCGGTGCCGTACACCGATGTGTAGGCCATCGTCAGGTTCATGCCCGCCATCCAGTCGGCACGGGACCGGGCCACGCCCGCATGGAACAGCGAAGCCGTCTTCTCCCCGGGTAGAATCTTGGCCAGGGCTTTTTTCACCGAGGCATCATCCAGCGCAGATAGCCACAGCCTGGAAACCTTGCCTCGATAGCCCGCGAGCTGCAGCACTTCCCGACCGATCACCTCTCCCTCCCGATCCGCGTCGGTAGAGATCACCACCTCGGTGGCTGTCTTCAGGAGCCTGGCAATGGTATTGAACTGCTTTTCCCCGTCCTTCTTCACCTCCATCTTCCAGTCTTTGGGAATAACCGGCAGCCGGTGAACGTCCCAGAGGTTCACGCCCTCTTCCACGTAGCTCTCCGGCGGCGCCTGCTCCAGGAGATGTCCGAAGCACCACGTCACCGTCACGCCGTTACCGATGATGCAGCCGTCGCCCTTGCCGTTCGCACCAAGAACCCGCGCAATGTCGCGGGCCTGGGAAGGCTTCTCGCAGAGAAAAAGTTTCATGTAACGGTTCCTTTCGATTCCTCCAGCGCCCGCAGCTGCTCCTCATCGAGCTCGCTCGCCGGCACAGCCTGCTGGTGGTTGAAGATCATCAGTCCGAGCACATCCGCCAACACCCGCGCCTCGCGGCAGATCCGCATTTCGATGCCGCTCGACGGATTCTTGCTGCACCAGTACGCAATGGATTGCCCGATTTCAGTGATGGTGAATTGCTGATCCATGGCTACACCCGGACGATTTCCTGCTCCAGGACCTGCCCCTGGAAGCGCACCACCAACGCCACGGGTACGGGCCTACGGCGTCCCGCCTTCGGCCCCCGCAACGCATCAATGCTGTAGTGGTGGAACTCGGCATGGGCCGAGCCATGACGGCCCGCCTCCTCCACCACGCCGCCGGCAATTGCCCGCAGCATTCCGCACTCGGCACTCGATGGATCGTGCATATTTCCCTCCAGTCGTTGCATATTTATGCCCATCTGTTTCGGATTTCGGCCCAAATGCTGCATAAATGGGGCATCCCGTTCCGCAACGGGACGCCCCCGCTGCTTAGGCGCCAGCCTCCTCATCGACCGGGGTTTCGGTGTCCGCCGGCGGAATGTCCTCGGCCGCAACCTCCGCCGCCTCGCCTTGGCGCTTCCCACTGAGCAGCTGGAAGTAGCGGCAGACGATTTCGGTGGTGTAGCGTTCGATGTTTTCCTTGTCCGTCCATTTGCGGGTACGCAACTCGCCCCGGACGTAGACCTGGTTCCCCTTCTCGGCGTACTCGCCGGCGAACTTGGCGATCTGGCCGTAGCCCACCACGCGGTGCCACTCGGTGTGCTCCTGCTTCTCCCCTTTTTTGTCCTTATAGCGCTTGGTGGTGGCCAAGCGCATGGTCACCGTGGGCTCGCCGTCCGGCATGTACCGCAGCTCCGGGTCCGCACCGAGGTTGCCGATCAAAATCACGAGGTTTTCGTAAGCCATGGTTCATGTACTCCTTATGTCATTAATGAAAGGCAGCAAGCCGTTCCACCGGATACCGCTGCCCCAGGGTCTATACCCCGGTTCGTTCGTCTTCCTCCAGCTGCACCAGAAGCTTCTCCAGCAAGCGCAACTCCCGCCGCAGGTTCAACACCTGCATGTTCATCACCAGGGCCTGGCTGTTGATCTCGCCGTACCAGGCCCGCATGCTTGCCGGCTGCTGTGCCAGCAATTCCTGGAAATCCGAGTCGCCCCACACCCGCCTCGGCCCGTTCTTCACCAGCCCCAACCGCCACAGGAGCTTTTCCGCCCCGTTCTGACGCATCAGGCACAGGGCGAAGGTCCGGTGCCGCACCTCCTTCGTTCGCTGCACCAGGAGCCCCATATTCGAGCGGAGCAGGCTAACTCCTTCCTCCAGGTTCCCGATCCTCGCGGCAACCTGCCCCTTACCCTTAAAGGGGTAAAGGGTTAAACCCTTTATGGCATAGTCACCATGCCACGCTAATTTTTCACCGAGGTCGCCCATGGAGCTTTCCTCACCCACGGAAAAATTCCGCCATGCAGGCTTCTTCAGGAGACAACCCGTTGGCGCAGTACACCCCCCACTTGTTCCAATCCAGCCGCTCCACCTGGATACGCCGAAACCCATAGTCCTCCACCAGCAGATCTCGCACCTGGTCCAGCCACGCCACTTCCTTCGCGCCAGGTCCCTGCTGTCCACGTACATGCCGTTGCGCCACTTCCATGTTCATCGCTTCAACTCCTTGCGCCATGCCCATCACGATTGCTTCAGCCTTCGGCCCCCGGCCCGAACTCCGCCAGGAACTCCTCACGGATTTGGTTGATCTCCCTCCGCGCCGCCACAGGGTCCGCCAGCCACTGCTGGTATTCCGCATACCCGGTGGCCACCTTCAGCTGCTCCAACTGCTCCGCCGGCAAGTTTCTCCACTGCTCCAGGAACCGCTTCACCGCCAGGAAGTAATGCCACTCCCACACCTCCGGAAGGTGGGCACTCAGAGGGTCGCCCACCCTGGCCTGTCGATCGAACATCTCCAGCACTTGATCCAGGGGCGTACCGCCGATCAGCACTACCCGCTGGCGCAGTTCCCCGCCCTTCGCTCCATCATTCGGCTGCAGCATGTTCTTCACCCTCCAGGTTGATTGGCGCAGGCTCCTCATCGTCTGCTTCAGATTTTGCCGCTGGCGCACGCGCCGGCTTGTAGTAGTCCGGACGCTTGTCGCCGCGGAGGATCGCCTCCGGCACCTCGCCCAACACCTTCGCCGCCAGGGCCACGCGAATCTTCCCGTCATCGGTGGCCGCCGACCCGAAGTCGGCCCGCGACAAGGGCAAGAGCTTCTCGGCCCGGAGAATGTCACCCAGGCGGACGATGCGGGAGATGAAGGAACGAATGCGGTGCTGCATCCGCTCCTTCCGGCCGCGGGCGTCGTCGGTCTTGATCTGGCCCACTTCCTCCAGGGTGGTCACCACGCGGACGTAGTAGTCGAAGTCCAGCAGCACATCGAGGGCCTTGTAGCCATAGGGCGAGCCGAAGCTGAGGCTGCCGATCACCAGGGGCCGGGCCGACGCCGCAATGCTATGCGCCAGGCCCCGGTCCTTCCGTTCCTGCAGCACGATCTTCAGCTTGTCGATCTCCCCCTTGATCTCCTCCCGGATCACGTCCATCTCTTGGAGCACCTGGATCAGGAGATAGTCGGCGTAGGGGTTGTCGTTGCCGGTCAAAAGCCACATCTGGTAGCAGACCTTGGCGAAGGTCATCACGCCCGGGATGCCCGGCTTATCCTCGGAACGCTTGCGCCCGGTGAACAACCGTTGGGCCTGGAAGGTATGCAGCGCCATCTCGGTGGGCTTCACCAGACGGCCCGGCCGCTGGGAAGCGATCTGGAAGGGGATGATGGGCTCCGCATGGTCCCGCATACGGTCCACGGCTTCCATCTGCTTCAGTTCTTCCTCGTGGTCCCATACCTGCAACAGGAGAGCAAACCGCGGATCACTCTGATCCGGATCGTGAGACTCGTAGAGGTCCTTCACAGCGGCCTTCGCTGCCTCAAGATCAAACTTATCGGGGAAAGGGGAGTCCGACCGGGTTGGAAATCCGGTGGACTGTTCGGCTTCTGGTTTTTTCTTTGGCTTAGCCATTATTGTCTCCAGCTCGTGGTTGTAGTCATCGAATGCTCCTTACAAATCGTGGTATAAGGCTCACTGGTGGCGCCACGGACACACCTTGGGCAGAGCCATCCCTGCCCTGGGCTACCCGTAGGATGGCGCCCTTATCCAGTAGCAGTTGCAACCTGCCACTGGCGCGCACCCCGGCGCGTAATCCGGGAGTTTGCAAACGAACGGGGAACCCAAGCCTTTGCTTCACCGTCCGTGGCGCCACCGCCAAACCCTCTCCCACGATTCCTCCTGTCGAATTTGTCCCACTGTGGGACAAAATCCATTCCCCGACTTCGCAGGGAACACCCTCAATGCAACGTCTTCCCCCCCATCCCCAACAGCAGAGGGGAGTCCCCGTCGTCCTGGATGCCGGGCAATCCGGCCAACTGCTTGCCGACTTCCTGCAACAGCCGCTTCACCGCCTCTTCGAACACCAGGTAGGTGGTCCTGGACCAGGGGATATCCGCCTTCATGTCGATCAGGCCCCGCTGCTTCAGCTTGACGGCGCACCGTGGGACGTTGCTCTTGGAGATACGCCCGCCGGAGGCCTCGGCAATTTGTCGGACAGAAGGGCTGATCCACTGTGATGTAGCGCCCAGCTGCATCAGCACCCACAGCACGATTGCATCCCCGGCGTTCTGGTCGAAGGCGTAGTAGAGACGGAGGAAGGCTTCCTCGCTGGATAGGGCTTCGACTGGCTGACTTGCCGCAGCAGGGGAGGGGGCCTCATAGCGGCCGGTCTTGCGGATCGTGGGGAGAATTTCATCCATCACCAGTTGCTCGAAGCGCTCCGCCTCCGGCTTACGGCTCTTGATGATGAGGCGGTAGAGATTGCCTTCGTTGATGAAGGTCATTTCTTGAGTGTCGCGGGCGGTGGATGTGACCTCGCGTTTCGCTAGGTCTGATCTGACCTCGCGTTTCGTTACACCCTTCGGTTTGCAGTGTTTGCCCACGGCATCCCAGGGGTTGCGATAGCCAAGAATCTCGCAGACCTCTGTAGCACAGAACCACGGCTCACCCTGGTCATCGGCAAACGCCCGGACGTTCAACCCGTCGAACTGGAACACCGTGGGCGCCGCCGCAGGCACGGACGGCAAACCTTCCTTGGTCACACCCTCACCGAACCGGGTGTGCGTTCCCGAGGATGCCTCCCACTGTTGGAAAGCCACAAGGTAGGCTTTCTTGACTGCCTTGCTGTGCCGGCCCGTGAAGCTGATGGCCAGCAGGGCGAAGCCATCACGGGTCATCCTGAACAGAGGCATCTTGCGCCCCTTGTCGTCGGTGTGTTCGCCGAGCTCGAAATGCGCCTGGCGAAACTCCGTGCTACACTCCAGGTTCCGAATGGCGGTCAGCACATCCCAGTGGTTTTTGCCGGTCTGCTCCGCCACGGCCAAGGACGTGACCATTGCACGGCCATTCACCAGCACCAGTTTGGGTTTGGTCAGTATCTTCGGTTTGGTCATGTTTCAGCTCCAAAATTGTCCCACTGTGGGACACGGCTCATTCCCCCACTCATCGCTTCCCCCCTAGCAAAACCAACCTGCTCCCCGACGAAAGCAGTGGGGTAGAGGGCTTCCTGCTTAAAGGCTTTTGCTGCACTAAGGGCAATGCTTCACGGGCATCAGTCGGACTGTGGGCGACAGTCGGCGCGGTAATCTTGGGTAGTTCCATTTGCTTCGTCCGGTACGCGGCTAGGATCCCCGCCGGCCCGAGGGACTGAAGAGCACGCGCCGAGACAGGCTTGTCTTCCAACTTGGCCACCTCCCGCACTTGGGATTCCACCAGGGCAGCCTCAGCGGCCTTCATGATGGCCACTTGGTTAGGCGCCAGGCTTCCCATCTTTTCCAACCACTCCTTTTGCTTCGCCTCCGCCTGCTGGTCCATCGCCCCAAGCTCTGCCCGCAGCTGCATCTGCTGCTCTCGACGCTTCGCAATGAGCACGCCCGGGAGGGGATCGAAAGCCCGGCGCTTCACCTGGTCGATCAAGGTGCTCAGCAATCCAACCGGGCTACGGACGCCCTTGCCTTGGAAGGCGTTCTCCATGACATCCAGGATCGCTTGGGCATCGTCAGGACATTCCGCCATCAAACGCTGCCTAAACGGTTCATGCAGGGAGGTATCCAGTTTTTTCGGATAAACCAATTCATCACCACCACGACCACTCTCCGGTTGCTCTACCACTGTGGGTGGCAGCGGGTTAGTTGTTGTAGTCTGTGATGTAATCTCTGCTTCCTTATAAGGAGGGAGGTTTTCGGGCAACCTGGACGGAGGTTTTGGGGCAAGCAAGGTTGCCCGGTTCCCACCTTTCAGGTTGCCCGGTTCCCACCTTACTGTTTGCCCCATTCCCACCTTACTGTTTGCCCCATTCCCGCCTTGTTGATTGCTAGTAAGTAGCAATCCTGTTTGCCCGGTTCCCACCTTGTTGTTTGCGGGTTTCTCGCAATCCTGTTTGCCCGGTTCCAACCTTTCAGCCTCAGCAGGGGGTTCCGGGTCGATTTCAGGCGTTGAAAGCAACTCTTCCAGGCGCTGGAGACTGACCCGGTAGTACATCACCCGGGCTGCATCGTGATCCGCCCGGACCTCCAGGGTGCGTTTCTCTTCCAGGAGGCCAAGCTCCTTCAGCGCCTTCCTGGCCGTCTCCTGTTCCCAGCGAGACAGGCCGGTTTCCCGGTGCCACTCATCCCTGGATTTGTAAAACCATCCATCGGGCCGCTTGTTCAGAATCCGAACCGTCTGCACCACGGCATGGGAGAGCATCAGAGACGCCGTAGCGCTTCCCGTGATGTTCACCAGGCTGCGATGGAACACGATCGGCTGGCCAAGCAGCTCGAACACGGCCGCATCGTCCTGCCAGTTCAATTGCCCCGAGTTGTCGGGTTGAACCGCCTGGGCGATCTGGTCGAGATCGAGACGAAAAGCGAGCCTTGCCGGCATCCCTACTTTCCTTTCCTGGATGAAGCCCAAATCCCGGAGCACTCGCCGGGCCGTTTCCTGTTCCTTCCTCGACAGGCCGATTTCAGCCTGCCAGTCCTGTTGTTTCTTCCAGAACCAGCCTTCGGTGTGCGGCTGTTCCAAAAGCCAGTTCCGGGTCCAATAGAACCCTTGCGACAGCATCAACGATGCCGTAATACTGCCCGTCATCCCCACAAACACGGGGTGAAACTGAATCCTTCTCCCCAGCAGCTTCCAGAGGCTTGCGAAGCGAATACGGGGATGACTCGAATCAACGAGAAGCGTATTGGTATGGTTATTTCCGCTTCTGAGGTTTGAGAGCATCTGCGTTATGGCCGTCCTGCTTGTTTCAGTGAATCGGCGAAGTTACTTCGTGCCTGCTCGCCGAGTAGCTGCAGCAGCTTCCGGCCATTCACCCGGAAGTGCAGCTTGGCCGGCATTCCGACCCGCTTCTCCTCCAGGATTCCCAGCTCCCGCAGCAAGCGCCGGGCCCCTTCCTGCTCGAAGCGGGAGAGGCCCAGCTCGGCCAGCCATTCATCCTGGGATTTGCAGAACCAGCCGTCCGCCTCGGGAGGAAGGTCCTGCATCTGGTAATTCGCATAGGTGAGCATCAGCGCAGCCGTGATGCTCTTGGTGAGGGTCAGCAGGCAGCGATGGATGCAGATCGGCTCATCCATCACTTCCAGCATTAGTTCGGGGGTGATCGCGGTCATGATTGTGCTCCCTGAGCAAAAATGGCGAGGGTTCTACCCGTGCTAGACTCGCGGCGCCGGCCTCGGAAACTGGCGAACCGACCGTTTAACCTGATAGGGAGAACCCTCATGACTGATGAAGAAATACGTTCACTCTGCGAAGAGATGAACGCCAAGATTGACGATGTGTTCAACATCACCTTGGGCGCCTTGTGGTCAATGGAAATAATCATGTTTGAACTTCTCCGTTACCGTGCGGTTGATCTTCACCGTCTTTCTCACAGGTATGAGAAGGCACTGGCTGACTTTCCAAAAGATCCAGATGGAATCGAGATTCGCCAGGCTGTTCTTGCAAGGCACAGGGAGATGCTGGAGAAGGGAAAGGCGCAAGCAGTCCTTGGCAAATCTGTTCATGACGCGCTTTTCGCTGTTCAGTCGCACTACGCTGGCGGTCCAAAGTTTGTTCTGGATTCCGTGTGTCAAGATGCTTCATCTTCTCCAGACCCTCGCCGACGGCTGTTTCGTGTGATTCAGGGGGGGTTGTCCGGCTAGAATTGGGAACAGAGATTTCGCGGTCTCCAGCCTTCCAGCGCTCCAGATGGTCCTCGCACGCAGAGCACACTCCGCGGCCGGCTTCGTAATCGACCTCAAGCCAGTGGCATGGCTCCCCAGCTTTTTCGTCGTAACACGCCCGATAATCGTGACAACCACAGCCAATGCACACTGCGACACCCATTTCTTGGTCTTCCGGCTGATCCTCTTCCTCGGCGATATCAATGGCCTCACGCCAAGCGCCAAGCCGAACACCTTTTCCGGTTACGGCTGCAGGCGTAAATTCGATGAACCTGGCGCAAAACTCGGAAGCCTCTTGGAGTAGCTGGGGCGTCACATCCAGCTCGAAGAGAGTTTGGCCATCGGCATAGACCCGCTCGAAGTTGTCGCCGAACCCATCCGGATCTCGCCGGATGGCAGCCATGTAGTACGCCAGCGCTTTTCTGCCGTTCGAGTCGAGGTCTGTACCACCGAACTCATAGACATGGCCAAGCCACCACATGGCATCCGGATCGCCGTTTCGTGCCCACCCTTCGCACTTGGCGACAGTCACCGAAAGGGGCTGGGCCGGGAGGTCGGTTGCAGGAACAAGGTCCTTCACGGCAATACGGGTCATTTCCCCGGTGTCGTTGTCCGCGACCCAGATCAGACCGTTGTGGATGCTGTTGCCCAGGATTACAGCCAGCCGGCCACTGGCGGGGTGGCGCCAAAGTTGGCCGTAACGCGGCTCGTCGCCGAAGTCCGTTTTGACGGACTGGCACCGCTTGACGATCCGCACGCTTTCCAGGCACTGAGGGAAACCGTCTTCCATGCTTACCCCCTTTCCTCATCCATCCCCACCACCGCATACAGCACGGCAAGGGGGATATTCGGGAATGCTTCGTTGAGCTCCAGGTAACGCTGCCGGATGTTGGAATGCTTCAACGCCTTCCAGGCCCGATAGATTTGGTGCTGAATCTTCTCGGGAGGGAGGCTTGGGCGCCCATCCTCCGGCTTGACTCCGAGGAGGGCCCGCTGCGCCGACACCTGCTTCCGGCTCATCCGGAACAACTGGTGCATCATCGAAGCCGAAGCGCCGCGGCGGATGAACTCGTCCTGCATCTCCGCGTCCTTCTTGCCCTGGGAATGCGCCTTGAATGCCTTCTCGATCCGATCGGAGTCCACCGAGATATGCACCAGGGGCTTGTCGTCCGTAATCAAGCGGGCAACTTCCATCGTGGGCAGATGGCGCAGCTTGTCCAGCTGCTCAGGGAGGAACCCCAGGTCGATGAGATTGTTGATGGCGTCGAGGTCGCCGGACTCCACCACCTGGATTGCGTGGTACAGGATGGCGGCCTGGATGCTGCTGGGCAGGTGGCTCATTCTTCACCTCCCATCACATCCGCTTCGCCGAAGCGCTCCGGATAAAGGGCCTTGAGCCACCGCATGGAGCCCAGGAGACGGAGGTAGATTTCGAACAGATCCTGGGGAAAACCATCCAGCGCCCAAATATGGTGAAAATGCAGGAAGTCCGGCAGACCACCCAAGGTGTGGTCCACGGCATCCTGGTCGCTTTCCATGGCGTTGCGCCACGTAGCGTCCTCGGGTAGCCGCTGGGTGAATTCCCCGTGCAGCTGCCCGGACAGGGTACACAACACCCACCAGCCGATATGCTTCAAGGAATCGGCGCTCGGATCGAGCGGAATCACGTCCACCCAAAAACCGAAGGGGAGGGCGTCGTCGTGGCGCAATGCATCCAGCACGTCCACGTGCCCGGCAAATAGCCTCACATCCTGGACGATTGCGGGCAGCAACTCCTCATCCGTCGGCCGCGGAGAGGACGCCGGTTCTACTTGCTCGCCGCCTTCCTGCCGATATTCCGCAGGGGGAGACGCTTCTGCTGGGTGTTCATCTTCCCCGTCACCAGGATGTGCGTCGTCGGCAGGACCTTCCCCGGTGTTATCGTGCTCTTCGCCGGCCTGTTTCCCCTGTTTCTTCTTGGCGTTGTCTTCGGGATTGGCCGCTGCCGGCCCGGCCTCCTGCGGTGCAGGGGGTTTCACCAGGTCCTCGATGGGGCTGTCGGGATTCCGCTTCAGCCCGTCGAGAACCATCTGCAACCAAGTCAACTCCACCTCGCAGCGAGTGGCCAGCGATTCTTCGCACAGTGCCATCAACGCTTCAGTGTCAAAGGTGACCTTGTTGTCCCCCTCCACGGCTGCGGATGCGATCCGCTCCCCGTAGACGATCATGGCGGGGCCCAGCACTTCCTCGTAGAGCACATCCTCGGACATGCCGGAGTGTTTCTCCGCAAAACGCTTAAGCAGGTTGAACCGGGGCTGAATTTCCGACACGATCCGGGCGGTCAACCGTGGCAAGGCCGGACCCAGCGGGAATAGACGACTTACCGCGAAACTGAATCGAGCCAAGTCGCTCTTGCTGGACGGGACGCCCTCCTGGCGGAGAATATCCTCGAACTGGCGCAGGCTGATGCCGTTTTCCGCTTCCTGTTCCAGTAGCGCCTTAAGGTCCATGAACCCCTCGGCGTTGTCCCAAAACGTCATGTCGCCCCGGACATTGTTCTCGATCAAGTGCTTCGCCAGAACCCTGGACTCGGCCTTCCATGGCGTGAAAACCACCGAATGCCGGTAGAACTTCTCATCCCGCGTCTCTTCCCACAGTTCCCGCAGGATCTGGAGCCGGGTATTCCCCCCGGCCTCGATCATGTAAAGCTCTTCGCCTGGGCGGCGCGTGATGCGCAACGTATGATGCAGTCCGGAACTCCGGATGGATTCCTTGATCTCGTGATAGTTGGGGTTGGGGGAAGTGCGGCGCGGGTTGCGATCGTAGGGCCGCATCTGGTCGATCGTGAGAACCATCTGAGTTTCCGCCACAGGGTCCCCGTATTCGGCGTCAGAAGACCTCTCAACAGGGAATCCCAAGCTCAGGCCTTGGGCAACGGCATCACGGCGCTTTGCTGAGCCTCTGCGCGGAGCGGAACTCACCGCCCCTTGCTCCGCCAAGGCCGCTACGCTGGCCCCGCGGGGCATCCCATGGGGCGGTTTGGCTGCGGTTTTAGCCTCGCTCATCCCGGGCCTCCCCGCACACTTCCCGGCCGTCCAGGTTCGGGAACAATTCCCACACCAGCTGATGCATGGTTTCGCAGGCCGATGCCATCGCCCCATTGCGCTGCGGTTCGTGGCGGTGGACGGGGCAGCGGTAGGTAGCGGCCTCGGTGTACGCCTTCGCGGAGGGGATAACGGTATTCAGCACCGTGACGCGCCCCCCGGAGCGGAGGTACTCATCCCGAATGGCCTCCGACACCATCTTGGCGTCCGCCGTGCGGGCCTGCTTGTAGATCACGGCTTTGATCGGCCCCATCGGCGCCCCTAGTCGTTCCATCGGTTGCAGGCGCTTGTACAGTTCCTCCACGGTACCGCGCAGGAACTCGCGGGCGGACAGCATTTCGGGGGGAACAGGGGAGATCAGGAACTTGGCCGCCAGAACAGCGGCATCCTGTAAGGGGCCGATGGCCCCCTGAGTGTCAATCAAGACCACATCGTAGAAATCTTCCAGGGCCAGGTCTTGAAGAGCATATTTCAGACGGACCCGGCCATCTGCCGTATGGAGAATCCAGTCCGGCAGCTTTGCCTGGGGATCGTCGGAGATCACGATGTCGAGATTTTCAATCTCGGTGTGGCTGATGACGTCGCTGGTCACCGCCGCATCGTGGATCAGTTTGGTCAGACCGAAAGGAGCGGTCTTGGCGAAGGGGAAATAGGTGGAGGCAGTCGGCTGAGGATCGGCATCAATCATCAAAACTCTGAGACCGAGATCAGCGAGGAGAGCACCTGTATTGACGCAGAGAGTGGTCTTGCCGACCCCCCCCTTGGTGCTTACAACGGCGATTGAAATCATAGCGGCACCCTTAACGCAAGTTAAACGAACCGATTTCCCATTTGGAAATCAGAAACTTGCAATCTTGGGTGCCGCTACTTAAAACGTGGTGCTGATGAGAGGAGTCGAACCTCCGACCTACTGATTACGAATCAGTTGCTCTACCAACTGAGCTACATCAGCGGGAAAGCCCGGATTATACGGTTTGGGGGGTGAAACGGCAATCAGGCCGGGCGGGCGGCGGAGCGGACGCGGACGATGACGTCCACACCTTCGCTGACCAGGCCGGCGGGCAATTGGGGCAGGCCGGTGATGCGGAGGTCGGAGGAGTCGATGTCCATCAGTTCGCCGGTGTCCACGTCGTACATGTGGTGGTGCTCGTGGGTGTTGGGATCGTAGAACACCTTGCCGGCGTTGACGATCACTTCCCGGATGAGCTTTTTCTCGACGAACAGGTTGAGGGTGTTGTAGACGGTGGCCTTGGAGGTCTCGCTGTGCCGGGCGTTGACCGCGGCCATGATCTGGTCGGCGGACAGGTGGGCCATGCGGGAAAACAGGGCGTAGGCAATCTCGATCCGCTGGTGGGTCGGATTGATGCCGTGGCTGCGCAGCAATTCGATGATGCTGTCGCGGGAATAGGTGCGGTGTTCCATGGGCTCAATATAAACCTCCTGCTAGACGTTGTCTAACAATTGTTTTTCAGCCCATGGAAACCGGCGCCCGCCGTTGTGGCGGGCGCGCAACACATCATTCCTGGTGGTAGGAGACGATGCGCTCCACTTCGTTGCGGGAGCCGAGGATAACCGGCACGCGCTGGTGGATGTGGTCGGGCTGGATGTCCATGATGCGCTCGCGGCCGGTGGAGCTCAGGCCGCCGGCCTGCTCGACGATGAAGGACATGGGATTGGCTTCGTACATCAGGCGCAGCTTGCCGGGCTTGGTGGGGTCCTTGGTGTCCTTGGGATACATGAACACACCGCCGCGCATCAGGATGCGATGCACTTCGGCCACCATGGAGGCGACCCAGCGCATGTTGAAGTTCTCGCCCCGGGGGCCTTCCTTGCCTTGCAGGCACTCTTCCACGTAACGCTGCACCGGGGCTTCCCAGAAGCGCTCGTTGGAGGCGTTGATGGCGAATTCCCGGGTGTCGGGCTTGATCTGGATGTTGGCGTGGGTGAGGATGAATTCGCCCACTTCCCGGTCCAGGGTGAAGGCGTTCACGCCGTGGCCGCAGGTCAGCACCAGCATGGTGGAGGGGCCGTAGATGGCATAGCCGGAGGCTACCTGCTGGGTGCCGGGCTGGAGGAAGTCCTTCTCGGTGGCCTCGATCACGCCTTCGGGGGCGCGCAGGATGGAGAAAATAGTGCCGACGGAAATGTTCACGTCGATGTTGGAGGAGCCGTCCAGGGGGTCGAACACCAGCAGGTACTTGCCGCGGGGATACTTGGCGGGGATGGGCAGAATCTCTTCCATCTCCTCCGAGGCCATGGCGGCCAGGTGACCCGCCCACTCGTTGGAGCGGATCATGATGTCGTTGGTGATGACGTCCAGTTTCTTCTGGGTTTCGCCCTGGACGTTTTCGCTACCGGCGGAACCGAGGACGCCGATCAGGTCGCCCTTGTTCACCGCGTTGGAGATCACCTTGATGGCGGTGACGGTGTCGTTCAGCAAGCCGGTGAAATCGCCGGTGGCGCCTTTGACGCGGCGCTGTTCTTCGATGATGAATTGCGTAAGTGTGGTGCCGATGTGCATGGAACTTCCTTGTTTTAATGCGTTGAAATCTAAACCCGGGACCAGTATTTTGACCCAGTCAAAAACCGTCCATTATATTAGAAAAAGATGAATCACTAATACCCCCTCCCCTTGCGCGAATAAACTCGCCCCCCGCCCCGTTCGCCAACGAAGGCCCGGCGCGGATTTCAGCCTTTCTTTTTCACACGCCCCCTTCACCTCCCGTCTATTGGGTCGGACTCCATCTCAGCGTGGTATCGCGCTTCCCAGCCGCAGGATAAGTTGGTGGGAAAGAATGATATTTCCATAGGACACGCGCCCCATTCCTGAATGTCGCGGCGTTGTTCTCTGCGCTGCCTGACGGAGTCCCGCCCGCTTCGCCGAATGCCGGGAGACCACGTCGAGACAGGGGAAAACGCTGTGATAACCAGATCACTTCGCCAAAGGGCGGCGGTCCTGGGTGAAGGCGCGGGGGATGCGCCCACCACACAAACCGACCAGCAACTCCTGGACATCTTCTCCAGGGGAGGGAATACCGCCGTCAGCATCCTCATGACCCGTTATGAGGGCTTTCTTCAATACCAATGCCGCCGCCTCACGGGGGGCAACGCGGACGACGCCAAGGACCTGTTCAGCCTGGTCCTGCTCAAGGTGTATACGGAGCAGCCGGAACACCTGAAAAAAGTCCGCCACCTGGGCGCCTGGCTGAGCCGCATTGCGCAAAACAAGAGCATCGACCTCCAACGGGAGCGCATGGCGGCGGAACGCCGCGACCAGAACCTGTTCTACCTGCGCGACTCCCTGTGCGCGCTGCCATCCTCCCCCGAGGACACCCTGCTCAACCAGGAATTGCTGCAGCAGATCCAGCACGCCTTCGATGCCCTTCCGCCCCGCCTGCGCCCCGCCGCCGAGCTGCGTTTCGTCGAGGACGCCGACTACGAAACCATCTCCCGCCGGCTCGGCATCTCCCAGGTCAACGCCCGCAAGCGGGTCCAGGAAGCCCGCAAACGGCTGATCGCCGCCCTCCACCGCTACCTGGAGGGCGGCAGGCACACCCCGCTCCAGCTTCACGGCGGCTTGGCACCGGATTCGGGAAGCAGCGACGCCGAAATGGACCCTTTTCTCTTCTAGCCCCCGAAAGGACCCGCGATGAACGGAGCCCTCCCCCAAGATGCCCCCCCACTCCTTCATGAAGGCTCCCGCGCCTTCGGCAATCTGCTGGTGTCGTGGTGGGGAGAGCCATCGCCCCTCGGCTGGACCGTCCGTTGCCGCCTGGCTCTGGGGCCGGACAGCGCAACCCTCGTCCTGGACCACGGGACTCCCCGCGCCCCGTTCACGCTTTACGACAATCAGGAAACCGCCTGGGGCCACCTGCTGCTGCGGCCCGACGAAAGCGGCGGCCAACTGGTCCTCGCCATCGACTACCACCTCGGCCCATCCAGCGAACAGCAGATGACCTTATGCCGCTGGCAAGCCTGCAACCCCTGCGGCCAGACGCCCCCCATCACCGGGGAAAAGGCCCTGGGGGGCGTCCGCGCCGCCTGGACCGTGGCCGGCTCCGCGGAGGCCTGCCTGGCGGTGAAACTAAAAATTTCCCTGGCCGACGGAACGGAAATCGCCTCCCCCACCCTCACCCCCCTGGCGCCGGAGTGGCGCCGGGCGATCCAGCGGGAAGAGGGCCACACCGAAACGGCTTTTGTCCTGGAGTTGGATGAGGACGGCTCGGCGAAGCTCGACGCCCTGCTGGTCCATGCCGACCTGCCGGGAGAACAGGCCGAACTGGACCGCTTCCCCGCCCCCCCCGTTCCTCCCGGTCCCCGCCCGGACGGGCCTCCCGGCGACGGGGTGGTCTTCGGCCCGCCCATGGAATTCGCCTCCTTCGCCTATCCCCGCGGTCTCCAGCCCCCCACGCCGGCCCAATGGGCGCGGCGCTTCGTCGAGATCGACAACACCACGGACTTCCAGAACACCCTGCGCACCCTCTACGGCCAGAAAGACTGGCCGGGAATGGTGGCCGAGGCCCAGGACTTCACCGCCCCCGCCTCGAAGAAATACCCCGGCCAGTACGTGCGCCGCATCGCCGACCTGCCGGGTCCCATGGGCCGGCTCGAAGGCCCGCCGGTGCGCGCCTTCCTGGCCCTGCGCCCGGCAAGCCTGGAGGAACTGAAAGCCGCCCTGACGGGCCTGCTGGGGATGCCCGTCGAGGACTTCCTCGCCCTGCCGGCCTACCCCGCCCAGCTCGGCCAGCTCCAGGACAGCCTGATCGCCCTCCTGGTGCCGGCCGAAAACAGCGGCCCCCAGGAAGATGCCCTGATCCAGGCCCTGATCGTCTGCCACACCGCCGAACTCGTCGCCCATACCCCCGACCTGCTCGCCACCCCCGAGGACTTGCGCGAACCGCTGGCGGCCAGCCCCCTGCTGCCGGCGGCGCTCTTCCCCCTGGTTCCGCCCACCACCGCGCCGGCCGGGGCGAGCTACGCCAAGCCCCTCGGCTTCGCCGACATCCAGGTCGTCAAGCAGCACCTGCTGCGCTACCGGCTGGGGGAAATCGCCCACGTGGAAAACGTCATGCGCGGCGAAACCAAGGAGCGCAACCAGCGCCACAGCCGGCGCATCGAAAGCCGGGAGCGGGACGGCACCCAGCAGACGGACGCCAACGACCGGGAACAGGACTACCAGGGACACTCCCAGGCGGACAGCGGCACCGTGGACAACCCCCTCGGCACCCTCAAGCGGGAATTCGACAAGCTCCAGGAACAATACGGCTCGGACGGCCTGTCGGTGACCATGACCGGTTCCTGGACCGACACCCTGGGCGGCCCGGCCCAACTCAACGAAAGCGCGTCGGACTATGCCCGCCGCCTGCTGGACCGGGCGGCGGCGCGGATGGCCCGCCGCACCGAATCGGAACGCCTGCGCCGGTCGGTGGAGGAATTCGTCGAACAGAACCTGAACCGCTTCGACAACGCCGCCGGGGACAGCCACGTGGTGGGCGTCTACCGCTGGATCGACGAAATCCACGCGGTCCACCTGGAGCATCGCGGCAGCCGGCTGGTGCTGGAATTCGTCATTCCCTCCCCGGCAGCCGACTACGTGCAGCGCAACAACCTGCTGCACGGCCTCAACGCCTCCGCCCCCATCCCGCCCTGGCAGGGGGACAAAACCATCGCCCCCATCCTCTCCGCCGCCGACATCAGCCGGGACAACTACGCGCCCCTCGCCGCCCGCTACAACGCCGGAACGGTGGAACCTCCCCCGCCCGCCAACCGGTCGGTGAGCGTCTCCCTGCAGAACGACCCGCCCCGCCCCTTGGCCCAGCTCGACATTCCCGACGGCTACCGGGCCACCTCCGGCACCGTCAGCTACGGCTGGAGCGGCACCACGCCGCCGCCCCTGGACGTGCTGGTGGGCGCCGTCGGCTTGAAAATCGACCCCGCCCAGAACCCCAGCCCCGGCACCCTGCCGATCACGGCCCCCCAGCCCGACCAGGGCTCCATACCGGTGGCGGTGCTGTCCGCCGGCACCGGCTACGCGGTCAACGTCACGCTGGCCTGCACCTGCCCCGACGGCAGCCCCCTGTTCCAGCACTGGCAGATGGCGACCTATCAGGCCGTCATGGCCGCCTACCAGGCGCGCAAGGAAGACTACTTCCGCGCCATGGAGCGCTTCGCCGCAACCTGCGGGCCGGAGGAAGCCGACGGCCGCCGGGAGACGGAACGGGCGGCGTTGCAGCAGGCCGCCACCGAGTGCCTCATCGCCCCCTTCCTCGCCTGGGACGCCACGGACCCGGCCTGGCACCAGGACGTGGTGAACTTCAGCCTCATCCCCTTCTTCCGCCGCGCCCTCGATTGGGGGGAAATGACCTACACCTTCTACGGCAGCTTCTTCGCCGACGACGACCCCCAGCGCCCCCCGTGGCTGACCCTGGCCCAGGCACGGAAAAACAGCCCCGGCTTCAGCGAGTTCCTGGAAGCCGGGGCGGCGCGCCTGCTGGTGCCGGCGCAGCCGGGACTGGTCCTCCCCCTCCTGTTCTATCTCGCCTCCCAGGGCCGCTTCTGGCACGGGTCGGCGGAACTGGCGCCGGTGTACGAGGCGGACTGGTTCCTCGCCAACGAGCTGAAATCGCTCCTCCACACGCCGCTCCCCCACCGTCCCGGCGAACGCTGGGAAATGGAAGTGGCCACGGCCCTCTTCATGCTCCAGCAGGATTCCAGCCTGCCGGACTACCCCCGGGAAAGCAGCGACGAAGGGGAAGAACCGTGACCGGCCGCCACGACCCCTTGCCGGTGGGCACCGTGGTGCCCTACGCCGGGCCGGTCAACGATCCGGGCGGGCAGTCGGAAAGCGGCTACCCCAACGCCGCCTCCCGCGCCTACGACCTGTACCTGGAGCGGCTCGGCTGGCTGGTGTGCGACGGGCGGGCGGTGGCCGTGGCCAAATACCACGAACTGTTCCGGGCCATCGGCTACATCCACGGCTGCCAAAGCGCCGGCTTCTTCTTCCTGCCGGACTACCGGGGCCGGGTGATGCGGGGCGTCAACTACACCGCCGCCGGACCCGACCAACTGCTGCGGGACCCGGAGGCGGCCAAGCGCGGCCCTTCCGGCAGCGGCGGCTGGAGCGGCAACCAGGTGGGCTCGGTGCAGGACGACGCCCTCCAGTCCCACGAACACCTTTACAAAATGGCCATCGCCAGCGGCACCGCCGCCCAGGGCGGCCCGGTATACGGCACCTACCAGACCCCGGACCCCCAGACCACCGGCCTGGTGGCCCCCACCGGCTCTTCCATCACCGCGCGCCAGGCGCCGGAAACCCGGGCCAAGAACGCCTACGTCAACTTCATCATCAAGTACACCCGGCGGGCGCGGCAGCCGAACCGTCCCTGCCCCCTGGGCGGCGGATGAGCTTTCACAACGGCGCCCCGGGCTCCGTCTTATCAGCACAGCACGGCGCCCTTCGCCGGCCAACCCATCCTGCAACGGAGCGGACGATGACCATCGAATACGAGTTCGTCAACGTGGACACCAACCTGGCCACCCAGGTGTTCGTCACCAACACCCGGTGGCAGCAACCCGCCCAGGGGTGTTCCCTGGAGCCGGAGCCGGAAGCGCGGTTTTTCTACACCCCGTGGCAGTTCCTCAACGCCTCCCAGGGGGCGCGGGAATATTTCGCCTTCGGCGACGGCTTGGCCATCGTGGCGCGGACCGTTGGGCCGGCGGAGGGGAAAGGCGAAGATCCCGCGGCGGAACGGCGCAGCGCCCGGACCCCGGTGCATTCCGGCGGCCAGTACCTGGTATTCCCCGGCACCGACAACGTCCGGGTGGTCCGCCTCGGCACGGAGGAGTCGGAAGCGGTCACGGTGGTGGCCGCCCCCTCCTGCATCAATCCCTTCCGCTTCGCCATCGACTGGTATCTGGGAGAAAGCCGCATCGGCGTCACCGAGCCGCTGCCGCCCCGTGTCACGGCGCTGTTCCAGGCCGGCGACCGGCTGATGTTCCAGCCGACGGAGCCGGACACCCCGCCCCAGCGCTACACCCCGGCGGACCTGACCGGCGCCACGGTCTACCAGGCCCCGTCCTACGCCCGGCAGGTCAAGGTGACCTTCCAGAAAGGCGTGGCGGGGAAGGCCGGCTACGCCTTCTCGCCCCCCTCCGGGATTTCCTGATTTCACGGCTTTTCCGGCCGCGAACCACCACCGACGGCATTACGGACTCGGCTTCCGGTGGCGCTTTACCTGTTAAAGAGTCCGAATCTTGGCACCCGAAAAGGAGCAACCCATGAGCACTCGTTTCAATGTAACGATGGATGTTGAGGACATGCAGGGGAAAACCGTCCTGGTCTTCCTGAAGCCGCAAAACCCGCAACGCAACTACATGATCCACGCCTGGCAGGTTCTCACCGGCTCCGCCGGCGCCACCGAGTCCTTCGACTACGAGGCGGTCATCTCCACCGACGTCACCAGCGCCGGCGAGAAGCCCGGCAACACCATCATCTCCGGCAGCCAAACCGTCATGCCGGGCCAACTGTACTCCGCCACCAGCCCCAGCGGCCTGTCGCCCAAGCTGCAACTGGCCCCCACCTCCCTGGCCCAGGAAAAGCTGACCGCGGAACAGTGCGGTGTGATCAACCAGACCAACCCCTTCATCCAATTCAACAGCAACTGGTACGTCAACGAACGGCCGGTGGTGACCATGCCCTACGTGGACGCCAACATGACCGTGAGCTTCGAGTACCTGCCCAACTTCTACTTCATGGTGGCCTCCCCCCCCATGGTGGGCCAGACCTACATCGTCCAGAACTTCTCGGACATGACCCAGTACGTGATGCCCATCACCGCCACGGAAGTGGACGTGAACCTGACCAAGGACAAGGGTCTGTGGACCTTCAACTTCGACGCCAAATAGGGCGCCGGGCTTGAAGCGGAGCGGCACCGGGTTTCGGCCCGGCGCCGCTCCGGCCGCACCCACTTTCAACGGCAACACCCACGAATTCAAGACAGGCGGGAGTCAACAATGATCAAGTGCAACGTCATCGCGGACGTGGCGGACATGCGCGGCAAGTCGGTCCTCGTCTTCCTTCGCCCCATGCGCCCGGCGCGGAACATGCAGGTCCACGCCTGGCAGGTGCTGGACCTGTCCGCCGGCGCCACCGCGTCCTTCGACATCGACACGGTCATTTCCGCCTGCGTCACCACCCGCAGCGTAGCGGGCAACGTCACCCGCTCCGAACCGGCCGTCATCCGCCCCGGCAACCTGTTCCAGGCGGTCCGGCCCGGCGGCCTGTCGCCCAAGCTGGAACAGTGCTCCGACGGCATGGCCGCAGCACGCCTGACGTCGGAACAGTCGGGGGTCTACAACCAGACCCTTCCCCCCGTCCCCATCGACTGCCGCTGGATGGTGGGCGGCAGCCCGGTGGTGACCATGACGGACGTGGACTGGGGCATGACCTGCGCCTTCGAATGCGAACTGGCCCTGTACTTCATGGTGACCGCCCCCCTCCTGGACGGCGAGAACTTCACCGTCCAGGCCTTCACCGACACCCTTCCCTACACCCCCTCCCCGGACACCTCGGTGCTCAACGTGCACATCACCCGGGAGCGGAACCGCTGGCTGTTCGACTTCCAGCCGGATTGGGCGGACAGCTGATCGAGAAAAGAGACGCCCTCTTCGCCAACCCCAAAAAACACTCACCCAACGCCACTCGAAAGGAAAAACCGTGCCGACCACCCTCGACATCCACATCAGCAACGACACCACTTTCTGCACTGCCCTGAAAAAGGCCTGCATTCCCGACTGCTCCCAGTGGAACCCCGCGCCTCCCGACATCCTCTACGCCGACGATGGCCATGAAGTCCACGATGCCCGAATGGCCGTATCGGTCAACCAGGGGTTCAAAAGCGTGGGGCTGACCTACGAATACCACACGGATAAAGGCTCTGCGCTCCTCCGGCTGGAAATCAACGAAGGCAAGCTGGACCAACCCATCGCCTTCACCAGCGAACCGACCTGGGTGCGCGCCAAGGTCACCGCTGCGCAGCTCGACGCCGGCTGGTACTACGAATTGGAGTGGACCGACGGCAGCGGCGATTGACCCCTCGGGCATCGGAACCAAGCCGGCACACGTCCGGCAATTCCCTGCCTCCCCGGGGAAACCCTGCCCTTGGCGGACGGCTTCGGCCTCCGCCTTTTTCTTGCCCGATCCGCCTTCCGGCCATGGCCCGGCGCCAGGCCCCTCTAATTTTTTTAACGCGAATGGCTTGAAAGGAAAAGCATCATGAGCACACTCAACGTCGTTTTCACCAATCGCAGCCATGTGGACGCGTCGGCGGTCCATATCGGTTTTGTTCCCGGCGCCTCCAACGCGGGAATATCCATCGTCAACCTGAAAGACCATAGCCCCATCAAGGCGGTCGGCGATGTGGGCGGGGCGTATCCGGCAGCGGGCAACTGGTATTCCCTCGATGCCCTGTCCGACGGCATCGGCATTCGCTCCTTCAGCGGCCGCATCTACGTCTGCTACGGCCAGCCGTGGGCGGTGCAGCGGCAAGGCTACGAGCCCGCCCAGGCGGTGACCGACCCCAACCTGTTCCTGCGCTACGACAAGATGGAGCTGACCTTCACCGGCAATCCGAACGACGTCGCCGACCTGACCAGCATCGACTACTGGAGCATCCCCCTGTCGTTGAATACGCTGCACGCAGGCAAGGGGGTGCAGACGGTGAAAGGCCTGCGGCCCGGCGTAACGGCGCAACAGGTATTCGACAAGCTGAACAAGCTGACCACGCCGCCGGTCTCCGGCCTTCCCGGCCCCGGCGGCATTGATGGGAATCCACTACCGGCCCGGGTGCCGGGCCAGTACCAGCAATACCCCGGCGGCCCCGCCCCCGGCGCCACCTTCGCCCGCATCATCGGGCCCTCCTCCTACCCGCCGGCTTTCCCACCCCCCGGCGCCATCCCGGTGACGCCCTACGATCTGCTTCATGATTACCTGTCGTACCTGTCCCGCACCTTCGGCCCCCGGACCCATGGCGGCGCCGTCGTGCCCACCCTGGGCAAAGGCGTGATCGCCCATATCACCGGCAAATTCGCCGGCGTCGGCCCCGCCGTACCCCCCACCGGCCCGCAAAGCAAGCAGACCTACGCCTTCGAGGCCAGCATCGACAAGGACTTGAACATCTCGCTGAGAGGGACGGCCAGCGGCGTGCCGGGCGTCACCACCCTGCTGTACAAACGGGACGACCTCCTCAACCCCACCGGCATCTACGGCGGCAACACGCCTTATTACCTGAACGGCGCCGCCACCCCCACCAATCCGGGCAACGACGTCTACGGCTGGATCGGCGGCGACCTGTTCTCCGGCCTGAACATCGGCGCCGTCGGCAGCACCACCCGGCACGACGGCTACGTGGTCGGCGCCCTGCCCAGCCAGGCCTGGTTCGAACTCCCCCCGGACCTGTTCTTCGCCAAGCTGCAACCCCGCCGCCCCTACTACAACCAGTGGGCGGCAACCCTGTCGCAACTGTCGGAAGCCTACAACTTCGCCTACTCCGACCGCTTCGCCCACGTCCTGGTCAGCCTCAACCCCCAGACCGTGGATACGCTGCAAATCACCCTGGAGGACGGCCGGGTGGCGATGGCCTGCTGACCGGCTGGCGGCCGATGACGGCCGCCCCTTCCCTCCGAGCGGGCGCCGCTGGCGACCCGCTTTTTTATATGGTCAAAACCGTTGCCCATCAATGGAATGCGGTGGCATTATGCCTGCCGGCATATTAAGAGATGCCGGACACCCGCGCCCGGCCAATAACTGTTATGCATTGGGAGAGTGAGCATGCCTAGAAAATTTCTCGAAGGACTAGCGTTTGGTACTGGCTTCGCGCTCGCATTCATCGTTATTGCGTGGGTCGCTGTTTCCTTGTTTGTGCCAATGACGTTGCACTCCAGTGAGCCGCCAGTCGCAATGAATACTGCCCCGCAAGCTCAACAGTCTGTTCCGCAATTCTACGAGTTACCCATTGAAGAACAGATCAAGCAAGCCAGCGTTATAGGTCTGGCCCGTTATGAACCTTCCTCAGAGGGAAAGAAGAAAGCAATATTTCGGGAGTTCCTGAAGAAAGACCCGAACACCACCCTCTACTACGCCATCGGCGATGAGTACCCATCGGCAAGCTTCTACCCCAAAGAAGGCACCGATTACGGTGACGGGGTGATTGTTTTCTTTGTCGGATCGCCCGCCAACATGAAGATGTCCATGACCTACACCGGTGACCGCATTCATAGTTTGGGCGACATTCCGCTAGAGCTGTTCCGAAAGAAATGCGAGAAACCGAATGCATAACCCCGCGCTCCAGCGGACGCGACGGGGATTGCGCCGCTCCCCGAATGCCCGCCCGGCGGCAGGCGGCTGATCGAACTACGTTGTTGGATGTATGAACACTTCCCCTGACCACCTTTCCCGAATTTTCCTGCTGAGCCATATGCGCGCCTTTACCAGCCTGGCGGGGCATATTCTCGGCTCGCACCCGCAGATCAACGGCTACTACGAAATGCACCTCAGCTATGAGGACGCCTCCGCCCTGGACCGGCAGCTTGAGGTGTTCCTGGAAGGCGATGCGCTCAAGGAGAACAGCCGCTATCTGTTCGACAAGCTGCTGCACAACGACTATCTGTTGAAGCCCGAGCAGCTTGGTTTTGCGGATATGAAGATACTGATCTCGCTGCTGGAACCGGAACACACGATCAAGAGCATCGTCGATCTGTTTGCGCGAAAAGCGGTCGAGGATCTTTATGCCTCGCCCGTAGAGGCCGCGAACTACTATGTCGCCCGCGTCCAAGCCCTCGCCGACTTCAGCCGGACCGCCCATCGGCCTTACTACTATTTCGACGCCGAGCTGTTCCAACGGGCGCCGGAGACGCTGCTTCCCAGGCTGTCGGACTGGCTGGAACTGAATGCACCGTTGAGCGAGCGCTATCAAATCTTCAGCCATACCGGAGAAGCCAGAAAGGGCGACTCGTCCGAACGCATCCACCGCGGAACCATCGACCGGACGCCGGTCGATTACTCCCATATCGCCGTTCCGGAGGAGGTGCTGCGTAGGGCGCGGGAGGTTTACCGGGAATGCCGTAAGCAGATTATCGGGAATGCGGCGGATTCGGTCTGCTTGGTTTAGTAGAGAGACTTAGAGGATAGCCAACGGCAGCTTTCAGGCAGCGTAACGTTATGCGAGCAGCCAAGCTATAGCGCGCATCCTTATTCACTTCCATTTTCCACCCAGAAAAAGTAGCATGTTTTTCCAGGAAAACGGCGGACGACATGGCGTTGCAATCTATTAATAAAAAAGTGATTTTCAGGATATACGGGCGCGGGAGGGGGTGGGCGTTCTCGTCGAATGATTTCGTCGAGGATTTCAGCCACAGCCAGATCGATTATGCGCTGTCGGATGCGGCTTTCAGCAATAGCGAGCGTTATACAAAGGCCTCAACGTGAAGATCAGCAGACTGCAAAAGGCATACGAGTACCGAATTTTTCGGGATTTTACTTGGCCTTCAAGTCTTCCGGATTTTGCTCGATTTAACGTTATCTACGGATGGAATGGTTCCGGAAAGACTTCACTATCCAATCTCTTTCGGTACATTCAGAAGCGACAGCCGCTTCCCGACGGCCAAGTCGAAGTGCTCGTCGAGCAAACACGCGTGACAGGTGCCGACTTTGGTACGGCAGCCTTGCCGACAGTGCGTGTTTTCAATCGTGATGCAGTCGATCGGAATATTTTCGAACTGGCAAATCAGCAGTTTCCACCCGTATTTTTTCTCGGGGAAGACAGCGTAGAAAAGCAGCTGCGAATCGAAGACCTGAAGAAGCAGCTTGACGTCAAAGTTCAAGAGGAGTCCCGTTGGGAGCGCAAGAAGGCCGATGCAAAGAATGCGCTTGAAACCTTCTGTTCCGAGGAGGCCAAAGGGATCAAGAACCTGCTGACGGTGGCCGGTGGTGGACCATTCAACAACTATAACGCTGCCAACTTCAAGGCTGTTATGCAGCGCTTGTCCGAAGCCACACCGGCTCCCGTGGTTTTATCGGATGATCAGCGCCAACAATTCCTTGCAACGAAGGATGGGAAAGCGATGCCGAAGGTCTCCGAACCTTCAATCAGCTTTCCAGACTTCTCCGATCTGATAGCACGAACGCAGGCAATGCTAGCCCGTTCGGTTGTTTCGTCCGTTATTGCCGAACTGGCTGAAAATCCCACCGTTGCAAGCTGGGTTAATGCGGGGCTCTCATTGCATACCGGCCGGCATGCATCAAGCAAGTGCAGATTTTGCGCTCAGCCCTTACCGGAACAGCGGGTTAAGCAATTGGAGGCACACTTCAACGATGAATTCAAACGGTTTCAGTCAGCGATAGAAGCCCTTGCAGGCGAGATCGAGTCCGCACAAGGGTTCGTCGAAAGGCTGCGAGTTCCCCCCAAAGAGGGGCTGTATGAGAACCTGCGTCCGGAGTATGAGAAGGCGCTCGGGACCCTGAAGCAACAGGGAGGGACGGTCCGAATGTCCTTGGACGTGCTGCTGCGCGCACTCAATGCGAAACGCGACGAGCCATTCAGAAACTTCGAGCTGCGCACCTTCATCACAAACCCAAGCCCCTCGGGCGACCCGGCGAGCCGGGTAGAGACCTTCTTTCAAGTTGCAATGGCCGGACTTGCTGCACTGAGCGCCGTGATAGGCAAGACCGCATTCGATCAATTGAAGTCGCTCATTGACCGCCACAATAGCTATACAGACAGCTTCGATGCTGTCGTCAAAACTGCACGCGACGCGCTGGCTAAGAATGAAGTAGTCAAGGCTCTACCGAAATGGGCTAAAAAGTCGAAGGTGGTTACCGAGGCGCAAGACCACGCAACCAAGGCACGGGATGAAGCGGCAAAACTCAAGACGGAAATTGCCGAACTTGAGATTCAAGTCCGTCAGCATCGCCGACCAGCTGAGGAATTAAATCAAGAAGTCGCGGCTTACCTTGGGCGTGACGAACTTTGCTTCCAGGTCGAACAGAACGGCTATCGAATTACACGAGGGGGACATCCTGCGACGCATTTGAGCGATGGCGAACGTACAGCAATAGCATTCCTGTACTTTCTGAAGTCACTACAAGGTACTGATTTCGACTTGAAGACGGGCGTCGTTGTAATCGACGACCCTGTATCAAGCCTTGACGCCAACTCACTCTTCAGCGCCTTTGGATTCATGAAACAGCGAACTGCCGAAGCGGGACAGCTCTTTGTGCTTACACACAATTTCACCTTCTTCAGACAAGTGAGGAATTGGTACTACAACTTGCCGGGTCAGAGAAAGAAGGACCCCAGCATGCACCCCGCCCACTTCTACATGCTGGTAACGGATTTCAGTAATGGGCTCCGCACGGCAACCCTTCAACCGCTAGACCCCTTTCTTCACCAGTATGAGTCTGAGTACCACTATCTGTTCAAGAGGGTTTATGAAGAGGCACACAAACCCGCCGTACAGGGCCTTGAGACCTATTACGCTATCCCTAATATTGCGCGGCGCCTGTTGGAATCATTTCTGGCGTTTCGTGTTCCGGACAAACCCGGTGAGTTATTTCAGAAGCTCGAAGCCGTTCAATATGATGCCGCCAAGAAGACTCGTATCCTCCGCTTCCTGCATACTTATTCGCACTTCGACCAAGTGGCGGAGCCTGACCATGACCCTTCCGTGCTATCAGAAACCCCCGCGATTCTTCAGGATGTCCTCGCACTAATCCAGAAGTGTGACCCCGAACATTTTAGATGCATGACTGACATGGTAAAGCCAGAGGGGGTAGCCGCCTGATGGGATTCGTCGTTGAGCGCTTGGTGGCCGCGTGAAAATGCGTGTGCGCGAGATGGCAGAAGATCACCATGCGAATGGGTGACACAGAACCAGCGAGTGCTTTGGATCAAATCTCCCTATTCTCGTTCTGCGAGGCCTAACCAACCGCCCGCTTAACCTGTGACCTTTGCCGACAGGAACAACAGCAGCGGGTTATCCGGCGATGCCTCGAAGCCGAAGCGCTGGTAGTACCCTGCCGCCTGCGCATCGAGCGCATCGACGAACAAGCCGATTCCGCCTGCCTCGGTGTAGATGCGGCGCGCCCGTGTCAGGGCGTCGATCAGCAGCAGTTCGCCCAGCCCCTTGCCCTGATATTGCTTATCAACGGCCAGCCGACCCAGCCGCACGCCGGGTATGCGGCGCGGCAGCTTCTTGCGCCAGGCTTCCGGTAGATGCTGGTTCTCCAGTTCGGCCAGCGTCAGCGCGTAATAGCCGCAGATGCGGGTTGGCGCTTCCTCGCGGATGGCGACGAAGGTTTTCGACAGCCCCTTGTCCTGATGCTGGCGGGCGACCTGCCGCAGCCAGCCGTTCAGTTCCTGGCGGCCGCAGTCGAAGCCCTGCCGGTCATGGTTCCCAGTTAAAGGCAGTACCTGCATCGTCTTGCTTGGATTCTTGATAACGCTTCAGGGCAGCCTTCAATTTGGCATTCGGCTTGGGCGGGTTTTCCATCAGGTCGAGCAGCCAGTTCCAGTCACGCGGGCTGAGGCGGATGACCTCTTCCCGCTCGATGACTTCCTGGGCTTCTTTCAGCGCGGCCTGCACCAGAAACTGATTGACCGTGGCCCCCGTCAGTTCGGCGGCACGGCACAGGGTTTCATAAACCTCGTGGGGCACTCGGGCGCCGATGCGGTCCTGCTTGGCGGTGTCGGTTCCCATCATCACCTCCTGCGTTGATTTGATGGGTCAGTGTAGCACTGTCGCCAAAATGGCGCCAACAATCATCTTAGAACAGGCTATCCCACGCATCCCGCTCCGCCCGGTAATTCACCAAGGCCTCGACGATCTGCCGTTTGCGCCGGGCACGATGCTCGGCTGACTGGATTTGGCCCCAGGCCGGGGCGTGTTCGCCGAAATTGCGCGCGATGTTGTCGATGAAGGCCTGGACTTGGCGCAACGTAACGGCCAACTCGGGCGAGCGCAACCACCAGTGCCCGGCATTGAACACCAGCTCATGCAAGTGTCGGTTCTTGGCGACGATGGCTTCATGCTTTTGCCGGTATAGCGCCAGCAGTTCGGCCTCTTTCCCTGCGATGACCGCCTCGACCACCTCCTGGGCGAAGGGCTGCTTCACATCCGCCTGCTTGACCAGTTCCTCGGCTGAAAACAGCATCAGGTCGCCGAAGAATTGGCGCTCGAATTCGTCGGACAGGTCGACGTTTTGCTGTGCTTCGTCCAGCTCCACGCCGGGGCGGAAGTCGTCGTCCAGGCCCGCCTCGGTGGTGCGGCGGTGCAGGTTGGGCATGTTGAAGGAGGCGAAGCGCCCGGCAATCTCGGCGGCGATCAGCCGCCCGGCGGTGGGGCCGGACATTCTTAAACGCAAATGCCCGAAGGGGATGACGTATTTCAGCCCGGCGTAGTTGACGATGTAGTTGCCGGGGTAGACCGTCCGTGCCGGGCTGAGCGGGGTGAAGCCGCCGCCGTAGGAAAACCAGGTCTTGCGGGTGAGGTGTTCGCCGAAGAAGAAGGCGTTGAGCTGCCGGGCGAAATCCTTCAGACACGCGCCATGGTCGTGCTCGCCGGAAAGCCGGCATTGATAGGGGAAGGCTGCCGGCTGGTTGTCGAAGCCGAACAGCCCGGCCAGGTCGTGATAGGCGGCATCGCCCGGGAGCGGCCCCTGGGCGCCGTGGAACCGGCAGGCCTGATCGCCGGACAACGTGGCCAGGCGGGTGAAGAAGGCGGTCACGTCGTCGAGGAAATTGGCGGCCATCACCGAGGGCGAGACCGGCGGGTCGCCCACCAGCTTGCCGGTGAGCATCAGGGTGTCGGTGCTGCGGAATATCCGGTCGATGGCGTGGAAATAATTCAGCGCGTACACCGCCTCTTCGCCGGATTCGGTACGCCGGTTCACGCAAAAATGCTGGTCGCTGTCCACCAGGTAATACAGGGTCCGGTTCGGGTCTTCCGTCAGTTGCAGAAACTTGAGGTAGCTGAGGTTGCGGTTGGCGGCTTGGCCCTTGCGGTAGAACCGTTCCCTGGGCTGGGTGGTGAGCAGATTGCCGAGTTGTTCGCGCTGCTCGGGAGGGAGGGAGTGCAGCAGCTCGTACTGCTCGTCCAGGCCGAAATGAAAAACCTGCAAGCCCTTCTGCCGGTATTCCTCCACCAGGTCGATATGGCGGCGGATGTTGTTTTCGTCGCGGCTGTCCTCGGCGACGATGACCTTGACCTTGTCCCACGCGCCATCCGTCTGCCCGCCGTAGTTGAACAGGGTGCACACCCGGTAAATGCTTTCCAGGCAGGCGCGCAGGTGGGGCGGGCGGTCGGCGATCGGGATGCTGAGGATGAAGGTATGGCGCTCATCGCGGCCCTTCTGCCGAATCAGGGCCTCCTGCTCGCGGAACAGGGCCTGATAGCTGGCCAGCAGCGGATGAAAATCCGCCTGCCCGGACCACATGGCCTTTTCCAGCAGGGGGTAGCACCGTTCATAGAGGTCGATGAGCCCGTCGAGCGTATCCGACTCGGCCAGGCCGGGAAGGGCGGATGGGTAGCGGGCGAGGCATTCCGCCAGATGCGTGGTGTTGAAACCGCTCATGGACCGTTACCGTCGGGAGGAATAGTTCGGGTAGGCATCCTGGTCGAGCAGTATCTCGATGAGGTTGATGCCGTGGCGGAAATCGACCGCCTCCAGCTTCGCCAGATCCTGCCCGCTTTCCACCCGGCAATGCCGGATGCCGAAGGATTGCGCCAGCAGCCCGTAGTCCGGGTTGGTGAAATCGCAGTCGATGAAGCGGTCCTGGTAGAGGTGGTGCTGGTTCTTGCGGATCAAGCCCATGGTGTTGTTGTTGAACAGGACGATGTTCAGGGGGATGCCGTAGTTCACCGCCGTCATGATCTCCATGGCGCACATCTGGAAGCCGCCGTCGCCGATCACGGCGAACAGGGGCCGGTCGGCTTCGCAGCCGGCGCCGATGGCCGCCGGGACGGCATGGCCCAGGGAGGAGATGCCGGTGTTGGGGTAATAGCGGTCCTGGGCGGACACCCGGTAGAAGTTCTGGGCGAAGACGATGTTGTCGTCGAACATGGCCAGGCCGTCCGGAAACTTTTGCTCCAGCCAGGCGTAAAAGGCGCGCACGTGGTCGAACTGCCGGTTGAAGATGGTTTCGCCGGCGGCGGCGGCCCGGGCCTGGGCGGCGGCGACGAAGGCGGCGATGTCCACCGGCTCTTTCGCCTCCTGCGCCCCCATGGCGGCATCCAGCGCTTGCAGATAGGCGCCGAGGTCGGCCTGCACCGCCAGGTCGGCGCGGAAGACCTTTTCCAGTTGCTGGGCGCAGTGGTCCACCTGGATCAGCGTCTTGCCCGCCAACAGGCTCTCGTCCCAGACGTAGCTGGTTCGTTCACCGAAGGCGGCCCCCAGCACCAGCACCAGGTCGGCTTCCTGTTCCAGATAGCGCAGGGCGTAACCGCCGGAGGTGACGCCGAGACTGCCCAGGGCCAGGGGGCCGCGCTCGTCGATGGCGCCCTTGGCCTTGAGGCTGGTGGCCACGGGAATGTTGAGGCGCTCGCTGAGGCGGCGCAGGGCTTCCTGGGCACCGGAACGGATGCAGCCGTAGCCGGCGAGGATCAGGGGGTGTTTCGCTGCGCGGATCAGCGCCACGCTTTGGTCGATATCCTGCCCGGCGGTCGCCCATTCGCCGATCGAGCCGGCGAAGGAAACTTGATCCAGGAGGGAGGCATCCACCCTTTCCTTCTGCACGTTGTAGGGGATGCTCAACACCACCGGGCCGGGGGTTTCGGAAAGCAGATGTTTGGCGGCTTCGTTCAGCACGGTGGACAGGTAATCCGTGCGTTCGATCAATTTGTGGTAGCGCGTGATGCCGGCGAACAACGCCACCTGGTCGATGCTACCGCCCTCGCCGGAGCTCTCCTGCAGCGCGCCCTTGCCGAAAAAGTGGGTGGAGGTCTCGCCGGTGATGACCAGCACCGGCAGCTTGTCCGCATAGGCATTGGCGATCCCGGTCACCAGGTTGGTGGCGCCGGGCCCCGCCGTGGTAACGCAGGCCGCGATCTTCCCGGTCGCCCGCCCGTAGCCCCCGGCCATGAAGGCCGCCCCCTGCTCGTGCTTGACCAGCACGGTCTTGACCTTGGAATCGTACAGGCTGTCGTAGACCGGAAGGATGTGGGCGCCGGGCATACCGAACACATGGGCGATCCCCAGGCGCTCCATGAACCTGACGATCAGTTCGCTGACTGCTATTTTCAAGTCGCCGTATCCATTTCAAGTCCGCCGGGTTTGTCTAACCCGTGCAGGACAGCCGTTGAAAGGGCTACTTTTTAACACAAGCGGCGTTGCGCCTCAACGATGCCTGGCTGCCTGGCATCGCGCAACCCCTGGCCCTTGCCTCAACCCCACGCCCTAAACGGCGAACACCTGCTTCGGGTCGAATCCGGCAATGGGTTTCCCCCACGGGACAAACGTCCCCTTCGGACTGAAATACCAACGGGGGAACACCGTCCCGCACAAATGAAAAAGCCCACCGCCTGAACGGTGGGCTTAGCCAAGCTTGAATCTCTTTCAGGGCAGATAAACCCCGCGCGCCGACTGGGCGCCGATGTCGTCGAACAGGGCGATGAGGCCGCTCATGTAGGGCGTGTCGCCGCCGCCTTTCAGCGCCGGGCTGGGGCTGGCGGAGGGCGGGGGAATGACGTCGAGGGTTTTGGTGCCGCTCACCAGTACCGTCCAGTAGGTACCCGGACGGCGCAGGGGAACCAGCTTGCCCCCCACCCGCTCTGCCGGCAGGGCCAGGGTGACGAAGCGGGGGCGCAGGAAAAGCTGCCCGGCGTCCGCGGGGCTGATGCCGGTGGTTTTCCAGAAGGCGGACAGCACCTGGGACACGGTGGCGTTGAGCTGGGTGCTGAGGGGTTTATCGACGGTCCAGCCGTCGCCCGCCATGACCTGGAAGGGGTCCCGTTCCTTGTAGCCGGAGTAGCGCGCCACCCACTTCTCCTTGTTCTTCGCCGTGAAGGCGGCGTCCAGTCCCTTGTCGGTTTCGTCCACCAGCACCGTCACCTCCACCGTCGCGCTGTCCTTGCTGTTGGCGTTGGCCACGGGTACGCCGGGTACGGTGACCAGCCAGGCGTAGAACACCGTTTTCCTGATGTTGCCGTAGGGGGTGAAGTCGGTGACTTGGACGAATTGCGTGGTCGTGGGTTGAACGGAGCCGGATACCCCCAGGTATTGGGCGGCCCGCTTGACCGCGTCGGCGGCGGTATATCTGGACGGTACGCCGCTTTTCTTCCAGGTCAGGGGTCCGGCGGTGTTGTCCGCCGGGTCCGCCGCCAGCGCGGCGAGGGGGAGAACAAGAAGAAACAGCACCAGCATCGGCCAGAGGTTTCGGTAATTTTGCGTTTTCATGGATTCATCCTTTCGTCGGCGGCCGGCCTGGGGCCGGCAGCGTTGCGTTAACAGGCGTCAGTCGTTGCGGCTATCCCAGGTGCGGAAGTTGCCGCTGTCGTCGCCGCCGTATTTCTCCACGTTGCCTTGGTCGGCGGTGCTGGCCACCGTCGCCAGGGGGGCCGTGACATAGGCGCCGCCGACAAGGCGGGACCGGGAGGTGGCGAAGTTGTTCTTGCTCGCCGCCTTGCCGGGGGTGTGGTCGGCGGGGGCATCAACCATTTCCGCGCCGAACTGGGTCTTGCGGAACTGGACGGTGTCGAACTTCGACCAAGCCACCGTCTTGTACACGGTGGTGCCGTGCTTCCACTCGGCATTGGGGCCGGTGTGGCTCTGCTCATAGGTTTCCGAATTGCCCGGCGCCCCGTCGTAGCCCCGATCATAGTTGCCGTTCTTGTCGGTGTATTCCCAATAGACCTGGGCGTTGGCGTTCTTCCACTTGACCCAACCGCCCTGAATCCAGGCGAAACCGCCTACGCCGCCGTTGTCGATGCCGCACCAGGCCGCGGTGCCGATGGAGCCCACCGTCACGTCCTGGTAGTCGATGGTGGATTTCACCCCGTCATACCAGGGCGAGGCGCCCAGAACGTCGTAGTACGCCTCATACCCCCGCGCCGCGAAGGCCGGGAAGGCCATGGCCAGCAACAGGGCTCCGAGGAAGAGAGCCGAAGCGAATTTTCTCTGCATGATGTTTCTCCTTTCGATGTAGTCAGGCGAAGACCACCGCGTAGTGGTCGGACATGCCCATATCCACACGCTGGGCGGCGGCGATGCCGACCCCTGCCGTCTGCACCGCATAATCCAGGACGCGCTGGGGACTGGCGGTGCCGGTGCGGGGATGGGTGTAGTTGGGCGGAGAGATGCTCCCCAGGCCGCAATCCTGGGTGGGCTGGGCCAGCACTTCACCGTTCCAGAGAATGTTGCCCGGCTGCTTGTTGTAATCCCCCAGGGCGATCCACGGACCGCAGGCCACGGTGGTCCAGATGTTGGCCAGCAGGTCCTCCACGTCCCACCCCACCGCCGCGCTGGCGTGTATGGAGAAATACCAGAGGCCGCCGATCTCGACGCCGATACCGGGCCGGGTTTCGGCGAAGGTGGTGGCCGCGTCGTCGGGTTTGGCTTCGGAAACCACCGCCAGGTTGACCCGGTTGGCCCCGGTATCCAGTTCCGCGTAGCTGACGTAGTAGTCCCGGGTATTGAGGCCGGCGTAGTCTTCCGCCGTCCACTTGTAGACCTTCACCGGCCAGCCGCCGGGCGTGAATTCCTTCTCGAACGCCACCGTTCCCGGCAGTTTGTCGGGAATCACCCCGCATTCCTGCACCGCCACAATGCTTGGCCGTGCGTGGGCCGGCTGGTTAATCAGCCAGTCGGCCAGCTTTTCCCATTTGGCGTTGGGGTTTCCCGTCGTCCCTGCGCCCTGCATGTTCCACGTCATCAAGTTCATTTAGCCCTCCTTTTTGCTGTTAGCCCGGTTAGCGTCCATCGGACGGGTTTCCCGCCATGAACAAACCAATGACGCAGGGGCGAAGAGGTTTGTGAGGCATCCCTTCCTGAGGCGCCTTTTTTCCAAGTGCAAAACCTCTTTCCGAAAGAACACATTACTGGGCTAAATTACCGCTTCCCGCCGCAGGTCGGCCCTCGGCTGGACGCACCCTTCAACCCCCCTTTCATCCCCTTGCATAGGAGCAACACCATGAACTCCGTCATCACGCCCTTGAACCGCCCCGCTGTCTTTCCCAACGCCCCGGAACCGGACTTTCTCGCCCGGCGGGTGAACGGCTATTACCGGGAGCGGGTCCAGAACACCTGGGACGGCGGGCACATCATGCGGGGCAGGACGCCCGGCAAGGAGGCCCTGCATCTGAGCAGCAACGACTACCTGGCCATCTCCCGCCATCCGAAAATTCTCCGGGCGGCGGCGGAATCCATGCTGGAGGAAGGCAACGGCCTGCTGATGTCGGGCATCTTTCTCCACGGCGACAACCCCCTGCTGGCGCTGGAAGGACGGCTGGGCCGCTTCATGGGCAGCGAATCCGGCGTGTTGTGCCAGTCGGGCTTTGCCGCCAACACCGGACTGATCCAGTCCATCGCCGATGAAAACACGGTGGTCTACGTCGATATGCTGGCCCACATGTCCCTGTGGGAAGGCATCCGCAGCGCGGGGGCCCGCAGCGTGGCCTTCCACCACAACGACCCGGAGCACCTCGAACGGCAGCTCCTCAAGCACGGGCCGGGGGTGATCCTGGTGGATTCGGTCTACAGCACCAACGGCAGCGTCTGCCCTCTGGAGGAGGTGGTGGCCCTGGGCGCCCGCCACGGCTGCGTACTGGTGGTGGACGAATCCCATTCCCTCGGCACCCACGGCGCCCAGGGCGAAGGGCTGGTGGCCTCCCTGGGTCTGGCGGACAGGGTGCACTTCCGCACCGCCAGCCTGGCGAAGGCCTTCGCCGGCCGGGCCGGCTTCATCGCCTGTTCGGAACGCTTCAGCGAATATTTCAAGTTCGAGTCGAACCCGGCCATCTTCAGTTCCACCCTGCTGCCCCACGAGGTGGCCGGGCTCAACGCGACGCTGGACGTGATCGGCGAGGAAGGGTGGCGCCGGCACAGGCTGCACGCCAATGCCGACTACCTGCGCAGCCGCCTGGATGAGCTGGGCTACAACCTGAACGGCAGCCAGGCCCAGATCGTCGCCCTGGAAGCGGGAACGGAACGGCAGACCATCGTGCTGCGGGACGCCTTGGAAGCGCGGGGGATTTTCGGCTCGGTGTTCTGCGCCCCGGCCACGCCGAAGAACCGGGCGCTGATCCGCCTCTCGGTCCACAGCGCCCTGACGGAAGCGGACCTGGCGCGCATCGTGGAGGCCTGCCGCGACATCCGGGAGGAAGTGGACATGGCCAACTGGGCCTCCACCCGCCGCAAACGCGCCAGCCCGTGGGACCACGCCGCGAACCGCCAGGCGGTGGCTGCCTGACGAAGACGGGCCGGCGGCCGGGAGGCCGCTCCCACAAGAGTCGCGGGGTTTTAACCTCCCGGGAGGCGTCGGACGCGATGGCCGTTAAGGTAGGAGCGCCCCCTGGGCGCGACACCCGACCGCGAGTCGCGCCCAGGGGGCGCTCCTTGTATCTTATTTCCCGTAGTGGTTAGCTCCCACTACACGAGGCGGAGAGAGCTTGTGGCGCTCCTGAAGGGCAAACCTTGATGCGTAGATAAAGCCCTCCGCCTCACCTTCCGCCGGACACCACACTGAACGGTAGCCAAGGGCCTGGAAACCAGTGACCC